>ERZ777305.1071-NODE-1071-length-37090-cov-3.188902_pt1 | contig 37090 bp, 29 predicted proteins | sample MGYA00374965_ERZ777305 | MGnify/ENA primary metagenome ERZ777305 (study PRJEB29328, sample SAMD00013331) | mouse gut metagenome | study: EMG produced TPA metagenomics assembly of the Metagenome analysis of fecal microbiota from mouse which was promoted... | reverse complement strand
ACGGATGCAGAATGCAGCCGGAAATTGAGCCGTTGAAGAGGTGAAGTCAGGGATGAAGCGGAACTGGAATAGGAGGCCTTCCATGATTAAAATAGCTTTTTTTGACACAAAACCCTACGAGCAGGATGTGTTTGAGCGTTACTGCGGGAAAGACATGGATATTAAATTTATGGAGCACCGTCTGAACAGCGAGACGGTAGAATCGGCAAAGGGATGCGACGTAGTGTGTGCCTTTGTAAACGACAACCTGGATGCGGCCGTTATGAAACGGCTGAATGAAATGGGGGTCCGGCTGATTGCCATGCGCTGTGCGGGATTTAACAACCTGGCCCTTAAGGAGCTTGGAAACCTGCGGGTGGCCCGTGTTCCGGCCTACTCGCCCTATGCGGTAGCCGAACATGCCATGGGAATGCTTCTGGCTCTGAACCGGAAGATCCACAAGGCGTACAACCGAACCCGGGAATATAATTTCAGCCTGAACGGCCTGACCGGCGTAGACCTCCATGGAAAGGTGATGGGGGTGGTGGGAACGGGAACCATCGGCCGGGTATTTGTCGATATCTGCCGGGGATTCGGCTTGAAGATCATAGCCTACGATCCCTATCCTCAGGAGGGGATTGAATATACGGATTTGGACACCCTGTTCCGGGAGAGCGACTTTATTTCCCTGCACTGTCCCCTGACAGATGACAGCTATCATCTTGCAAATGAGAAGCGGTTTGCGCTGATGAAAAATACGGCAATTCTCATTAATACCTCCCGGGGAGCCCTGGTAGACAGTGTGGCCCTGGTAGAGGCACTGTGGAACAGGCGGCTCCGGGCGGTGGCTCTGGATGTGTACGAGGAAGAGGTAGGGTATTTCTTTGAAGACCGTTCCGGGGAAGTGGTAGATGACGCAACACTGCAGCTTCTGGTGTCCATGCCCAATGTGCTCATTACATCCCATCAGGCATTTCTCACAGAAGAGGCCCTCTCTAATATTGCCTGCACCACCATCGGGAATATCGAAGAGTTTTTTTCCAAGGGAATCATTACCCATGAAGTGACGTACAGCGCGAACGCTTAATGATTTTTGCCAAAGGGCCCGGAAGCATTGATGTCTTCCGGGCCTTCCGTGTGGGCAAGCCCGCAGATCAGGGCGGGTACTGCAAAGCCCAGAGAGAGAAGAAGCGGCAGGGAGACGGGGAGAAACAGAACCTGTATGCAGAGAAGCACAGCAGAAATAAGAAAGGCTGTCAAGGTTTTGCCCATGCGTTCCAGAGCTGTCAAAACAGCCAGACGCGGAAGGTCCGGCTTCTTATCTTCTGAGAGGAAGGGGAACAGGTGGATAAAAAATCCTCCAAGGAGAAGAATGGCCAGCAGAGACAGCGCGGTAAGAGGGACAAAGAACCAGTTTTCGCCAGCCTGTTTTCCGTAGAATAAGACGGCGGTAATCAGGATGCTTCCTGCGGCCAGAACGGCAAGCCCCCAGAAAAAGGAAACACGAAAGCAGGAAACAAAGAAGACCCGGTAGGAATGAAAGGGCCGTTCCTCCCGCAGATCCCCTTCGATCAATTCCCGGATACAGGCGCTGAGAGCTGTCAGGGCAGGTCCCAGGGTCAATAAGGGCAGGCAGGATATAAGAAACAGAACATTCAGCTTGATCAGGCTCCAGGAACTTTCTCCCAGAACTTCAAAAAAGCGGCGGAGAGAACCGGGGCGGGAAGAAGCTGGATGGGGTTGTGTAAGCATAAGGGCATCCTCCTTGGAAATAGAATGTTTGCTTTCAGTATAGTATGAACGGAGCGTGTAAGCGATTGGCAAATATGCACAAAAATACTCCTCCAGATTTTGGCATATTCACAAAAATACAGGAAAAGGAAAAGTTTTACTTGCATTTTTAAGTAGAAACGTCTATCATGGATTTAGAGAGAACTGGAAACGTTTCCAATGAAACATTTCCAAAAAACTCGCTAATTTAATTCCAGAATGGATAGGAGGAAAAAAGATGAAAAAGAGAATGTTAGCACTTGTTCTTTCGGGTGTGCTTGCCGTTTCCATGCTTGCAGGCTGCGGCAGCAAGGGCGGTGAAGATGCACCGGCTCCGGCACCGGAAGGAGATTCCCAGGAAACTGAAGCTCCTGCAGCATCCGGTGCAGAAGGTTCCGTTTATTATTTGAATTTCAAACCGGAACAGGGGCCGGATTGGGAAGCTCTGGCTAAAGTTTACACGGAAGAGACCGGCGTTCCGGTAACGGTTGTTACCGCAGCATCCGGACAGTATGAGACAACACTGATGAGCGAGATGGGCAAGAGCGGTGCGCCGACCTTGTTCCAGGTAAACGGCCCGGTGGGTCTCGCAAACTGGAAAGATTACTGCTATGATCTGTCCGGCTCCGCCGTATACGGCGAATTGACCAGCGATGCGTTTGCGCTGAAGGACGGCGATGCAACCCTTGGTATTGCTTATGTAGTAGAGTCTTACGGTATTATCGTAAATAAGAAGCTTCTTGAAGAGGCGGGCTACAAGGTTGAAGATATTCAGTCCTTTGCGGATTTGAAGAAGGTTGCAGAAGATATTACTGCACGTTCTTCCGAGCTCGGATTTGCGGCGTTCTCTTCCGCAGGTATGGACGGTTCTTCTGACTGGAGATTTAAGACCCATCTGGCAAACCTTCCGATTTATTTTGAATATCAGGATGAGGGAATTGGAAGCACAGAGGCTATCAAGGGTACATATCTTGACAACTACCGGGCAATGTGGGATCTGTATATCAACAACAGCACCTGTGATCCTTCTCAGCTTTCTGCAAAGACCGGGGATGACTCTCTGAATGAATTCCTGGACGGCCAGGCAGTATTCTATCAGAACGGTTCCTGGGCATATGGAGATTTGACCAAAAACGGAACCTTTACAGATGACGATCTTGCTATGATTCCGGTTTACATCGGAGCAGGCGATGAGGCTAAACAGGGACTGTGTACCGGTACGGAAAACTACTGGTGCGTAAACAGCCAGGCTGACGAGAAAGATATTCAGGCAACTTTGGACTTCCTTTACTGGTGTGTGACTTCCGAGCAGGGAACTTCCTCTATGGCAAATGATATGGGATTTGTAATTCCGTTCAAATCAGCAGTAGAGTCCCAGAATTTGTTTGTAAAGCAGGACGCAGAGCTGACAGCTTCCGGCAAGACCCCGGTTTCCTGGAACTTCCCGACCATGCCCTCTGAGGAGTGGAAGAACGGCGTTGGTTCCGCACTGACTGCTTATGCGGCAGATCAGACAGATGCGAATTGGGAAGCAGTGGTGTCTGCATTTGTGGATGGCTGGGCTACCGAGTATCAGCTGGCAAATCCGTAAAAAGCGGCAGTACCATGTGGTATGATGTAGGGCGGGCAAGAGACTTGCCCGCCCTATTTCTATGACAGAAAGGAGTTTCGTTTATGGAAAAGGCATTAAAACGCTATTCCCCCCTGTTTGTTCTGCCCACATTCCTGGCTTTCGTGATAGGCTTCATCATTCCTTTTGCGGAAGGACTGTATCTTTCCTTCTGCCAGTTTACCACCGTGAGCAATGCCAAATGGACGGGGCTTTCCAACTACAAAAGTATTTTTAGCGATAAGACTTTTTTGGATTCTTTCGGATTTACCGTTTCTTTTACCGTGGCGTCCATTGTATTTATCAATGTATTTGCGTTCTGCCTGGCACTGCTTTTGACAAAGAAGCTGGCGGGAACAAATGTATTCCGTACCGTGTTCTTTATGCCGAACCTGATTGGCGGTATTGTGCTGGGGTATATCTGGCAGATTCTCATCAACTGCGTGCTTTCTATCATAGGAGAGCCGCTGCTGGCTCTGAACAAACCGGCCGGATACTGGGGGCTGATTATTCTGATGTGCTGGCAGCAGATTGGTTATATGATGATTATTTACATTGCGGGGCTTCAAAATGTATCGGATGATTTGCTGGAAGCGGCCCAGATCGACGGAGCCTCCTCCTGGAAGACTTTGTGGCGGGTGAAGCTGCCTATGGTAATGCCCTCCATCACCATCTGCGTGTTTTTGACCCTCACCAACTCTTTCAAACTTTTTGATCAGAACCTGGCGCTGACAGGCGGTGAGCCGAACCATACGACAGAGATGCTGGCCATGAATATTTATCAGACCTTTTATGCAAGGGCGGGTGCCCAGTGGAAAGGATTCGGCCAAGCCAAAGCGGTTCTCTTCTGTATTCTGGTCATTGCCATTTCCATGATTCAGCTAAAGGCTACGCGATCCAGGGAGGTGCAGCAGTAATGAGAAAACGTAAAAATGCTTTGAATACTTTTTGGACGGTACTGCTGTCCGCTTTGGCTGTCCTTTATATGTACCCCATTGTAATGATTCTGTTTAACTCCTTAAAACAGGAAAATGCCATTACCACCGACGGAGCATTCCGGCTTCCTACCGGGGATACATTTGCAGGGCTGGCTAACTATGCAAATGCAATCAGCTCCAAGGGTTTTCTCCAGAGCCTTGGCTACAGCCTTGTAATTACGATCACTTCCGTGGCAGCTATCCTGGTCTGCTGTTCCATGTGTGCCTGGTTTATTACGAGGGTGAAGGGGAAAATTTCCTCTATGCTGTATTTTCTATTTGTATTTTCCATGGTAGTACCCTTCCAGATGGTAATGTTTACCCTGTCCCAGACGGCGGATCAGCTCAAACTAAATACACCCTGGAACATTTGGGTGATTTATCTGGGATTTGGGGCGGGACTCGCGGTGTTTATGTTTGCGGGTTTTATGAAATCGGTGCCCTTGGAAGTGGAGGAAGCTTCCATGATAGACGGATGCAATCCTATTCAGACGTTTTTCCTGATTGTGATTCCCATGCTGAAGCCCACTTTAGTTTCCGTAGGTATCTTGGAAGCTATGTGGGTGTGGAACGATTATCTTCTGCCCACTCTGGTACTGGACATTAAGAAATATAAGACCATTCCCATGCTGATCCAATACTTCCGCGGAAGCTACGGCCGGGTGGAAATGGGCCCCATGATGGCTTGTATTATGCTGACGGTTATTCCGATTGTAATCGTATATCTCCTTGGGCAGAAGCACATTATCAAAGGTGTGGCTGCAGGAGCGGTCAAGGGGTAAAGGTGTATGACAATCAAAGATATTGCCCGGGAATCCGGCTATGCGGTGGGAACGGTCTCCCGCGTGCTGAATAACCATCCGGAAGTGTCGGATACGGCACGGAAGAAAATTATGGAAGTGGTGGATAAATACCATTTCCGGCTGAACAGCAATGCCAAGCATTTAAAGCAGCAAGCCAGCAAAGGCGTGACTATCATTGTCAAAGGTTCCCAGAATATGCTGTTTGCGGCAATTCTGGAGCGGATGCAGGGACTGCTGGAAGAAAAAGGTTACGCCTGCAGGATCTCCTATATCGGCGAGGAGGAGAACGAGGTAGAGCAGGCACTGCAGGTATGCAGGGAGTTAAGACCCCTGGGACTGCTCTTTCTGGGAAGCAATCTGGAATATTTCCGGGAACGTTTTTCAGAGGTTCCGGTTCCCTGTGTGCTGGCAACAAACTCTGCGGAAGGACTGGGATTTGAAAATCTTTCCAGTGTGGGTACGGACGACGCGTCGGCAGCGGCAGCGGCCATTGACCATCTGGTATCCCTGGGACATGTGAAGATTGGAATTCTGGGAGGACAGATGGAATCTTCCCAGGCAGCCTACACCCGCTATCAGGGCTGTAAACAGGCATTGGCATCCCACCGGATTGTCTTTGATCCGGAACGCCAGTACGAAGCGGCGCTGTTCTCCATGCAGGCAGGGTATCAGGCGTTGGAACGGCTGATGGAGAAAATGCCGGATCTGACGGCGGTGTTTGCCATGTCGGATGTGATGGCTGTGGGGGCTGTCCGGGCCATACGGGATAAGGGCAGACAGGTCCCGGGAGATATCTCGGTGGTAGGATTTGACGGAATTGAGCTGAGCCAGTATCTGACGCCCAAACTGACGACTATCCGGCAGGACCGGGAACGCATTGCGGACAGAAGCGTGGAACTTCTGATTGAGAGTATCGGTGAGGGAAAGGCGGCGGCTCACGAGGTTGTGCCTTTCCGGGTGATTGTCGGTGAGAGTACCGGAAAGCTTTGAAACTGCGGGAACTGTGGAACTGGAATGGAGGAATGAGTTATGGCAAGCATTACATTTAAAAATGTAGTGAAACGATATGATAATAAGGTAACGGTAGTTCCGGATTTGAATCTGGAAATCCAAGACAAAGAATTTATTGTACTGGTAGGGCCTTCCGGCTGCGGAAAATCCACCACATTGCGGATGATTGCAGGGCTGGAAGAAGTGACGGAGGGAGATTTGTTTATCGGGGATCGCCGTGTGAACGATGTGGCCCCCAAGGATCGGGATATCGCCATGGTGTTCCAGAGCTATGCTCTTTATCCCCATATGACGGTATACAAAAACATGGCTTTTGCCCTGGAGCTCCGCAAAGAGTCCAAAGAGGAAATTGACAGAAAGGTTCATGAGGCGGCCCGCATTCTGGAGCTGGAGCCTTATCTCAACCGCAAGCCCAAAGCACTTTCCGGCGGACAGCGCCAGCGCGTGGCTCTGGGCCGGGCCATGGTGCGGAATCCGGCTGTATTTCTTCTGGATGAGCCTCTGTCCAATTTGGATGCAAAACTGAGGACGGAGATGCGCAGCCAGATATCTGCACTGCATAAAAGACTGCAGACCACCTTTGTCTATGTCACCCATGACCAGACGGAAGCCATGACCATGGGCGACCGCATTGTAGTGATGAAGGACGGTATTATTCAGCAGATGGATACCCCTCAGAACCTCTATAATTATCCATGCAACATGTTTGTGGCCGGATTTATCGGCTCTCCCCAGATGAATTTTGTCACTGTCCGGGTGGAGACCGAAGGAGACGGATATGTGCTGGTGTTCGGGGACAGCCGGATTCCGGTGAAAAAGCCGGAGCTTAAGCCCTATGTGGGAAAAGAAGTGGTGATGGGAATCCGCCCGGAGGATATTCATGCGGAGGAAGCGTATCTTGCGGTTTCCGAGAAAGCCAATATTCAGGCCCATGTGGATCTGGCGGAGATGATGGGATCCGAGATTTACCTGTATCTTACCTACAATGAACAGAAAATTGTAGCGCGCGTGCCTTCCCGCACGGGGATCAAAGCCGACGATACGGCGCGCTTGGCGGTAGATACAGAAAAGCTTCATATTTTTAACCCGGATACGCAGGAGATTATCTGCCATTGAGTCATTACGGAGAAACTACACGGACAGCAAAGGATGTGAGAAGAAGTGAAAAGAAATGGAGTTTTGATGCACCTGTCTTCCCTGCCTTCCCCTTACGGAATCGGCAGCATGGGAAAGGCCGCCTATGAATTTGTTGATTTTTTGGAGAAAGCAGGACAGTCTTTTTGGCAGCTTCTCCCCATCTGTCCGACCAGCTATGGAGATTCCCCTTATCAGTCCTTTTCTACCTATGCGGGAAACCCCTATTTCCTGGATCTGGAGGAGTTGGAACGAGAGGGATATCTTGGACGGGAAGAGTACGCGGATATTGATTGGGAGAGCCGCCCGGATGATATTAACTATGGGGTTCTCTATCGGAAGCGGTATCCGGTTCTGCGCCGGGCCGCAGAGCGGTTCGGCCGCAGACCGGCGGCAGATTTTGAAGCTTTCTGCAGGGAAAACGCTTATTGGCTGGAGGATTATGCACTTTTTATGGCTCTGAAAGAAGATAACGGCGGGGCATCCTGGCAGCAGTGGGCTCCGGCTCTTTGCGGCAGGGAGCCGGAAGCTTTGGAGAAAGCGAAAGAGCGGTACCGGGGGGACACGGACTTCTGGAAAATCCTGCAGTACCTCTTTTTCGTACAGTGGAGAAAGCTCCGGGACTATGCCAACAAAAAGGGAATCCGGCTTATCGGAGATCTTCCCATCTATGTGTCTATGGACAGCGTGGATGTATGGGCACATCCGGAATTATTCCAGCTGGATGAAAATAAGAGGCCCAGGGAAATCGCCGGCTGTCCGCCGGACGGTTTTTCCGATACAGGACAACTCTGGGGCAACCCGCTTTTTGACTGGACGTTTATGGCCCGGGACGGATACGCCTGGTGGGTGGACCGGATTGCTTACCTCTGCCGGGTGTATGATATACTGCGCATTGATCACTTTCGGGGATTTGACTCTTATTATGCAATTCCATACGGGCTTTCGGATGCCAGAAAAGGAGTCTGGCGCCAGGGACCGGGTATGGAGCTGTTCCGTGCAGTGGAAAAGGCCGTGGGCAGGCCCCGGATCATTGCGGAAGATCTGGGATTTCTTACGGATTCCGTGCGGAAGCTCACCGACGGGGTGCGGCAGCTGCTGCGGGAGTCCGGTTTTCCGGGCATGAAGGTACTGGAATTTGCGTTTGACAGCCGGGATGCCAACAGCGCCGATTATTTTCCCCATAAATATACTCCCAACTGTGTGGCATACACGGGAACTCACGACAATGACACAGTCAACGGATGGATGGAGACGGCGCTTCCCAAGGATGCGGCTCATGCGAAGGAGTATCTGGGCCTGACAGAGGAAGAAGGCTACAACTGGGGAATGATGCGGGCTTTGTGGAAAACAGAGGCGGATTTAACTGTGGTTCAGGCCCAGGATCTGCTGGGACTTGGAAGCGAAAGCCGTATGAATATTCCGTCTACTGTGGGGAACAACTGGCGGTGGCGTGCGCTTCCGGGAAGTTTTACCGATGAGCTGGCCCTGAAAATCCGGGAAGAGATGAGCCGCTATGGACGGCTGGCGGACGGCAGGGAAAATACATAATATCTTTTTTGAACTGAATAAAATTCCTCTATTTACAAATACTACTTCCAGAAATGGTTAGTACAGTAAATGGAGGAATTTTTTATGAAAGCTACAGGAATTGTCAGAAGAATTGATGACCTGGGAAGGGTGGTCATTCCAAAGGAGATTCGAAGGACGCTGCGTATCCGGGAAGGCGATCCGCTGGAAATATTTACTGATCGGGAAGGGGAAATCATTTTAAAAAAATATTCACCCATTGGGGAGCTGGGGCTGTTTGCAAAGCAGTATGCAGAGAGCCTGGCTCAGACTACGGGCCTGATGGTCTGCGTGGCGGATCGGGATGCTGTCATTGCGGCGGCCGGAGGGGCAAAGAAGGAGTATATGGGAAAGGCTATCAGCAAGCAGCTGGAGGACGCCATCCAGGAACGGGAAAATGTGCAGGCCATAGCCGGGGAACGGCAGTTTGTAAAAATTGTGGAAGAGGATATGGATGACTGCGGTTCCCAGACCATCAGTCCAATCCTCTGTGAAGGGGACGCCATCGGGGCAGTGATTCTATTCTCCAAGGATCCCAAGGCGAAGATGGGAGAGGTAGAACAGAAGCTGGCCGTTTCCGCAGCCGGATTTCTGGGACGGCAGATGGAGCAGTAGAGACGAAGAGAGAGACTGAAAAGGGATTTTCCGGGCCGGAATAAGGCCGGGGAAAATCCCTTTTGTGTTGGGGAGACAGCTGGCCTAGGAAAGGCGGCAGCGCTTTACAAGCTCTTCCAGCTCCGCATGCGTGTGGAAAATCGCATCCTGGACTTCCAGCTTTTCATCCAGCAGCTCGTAGACCCATTTGCACACGACTGCGTCAATGTCATTCTGCGACACTATGGAATGATTTCCCAGAACCGGCGGCAGGGTGGGTTTGGTATACTGGTAGGTGGAATGGTACAGGGGAAGCCAGGGGTAGAGCTTAATCAGCTCATCGTTGGTGTAGGTGGAAGTAATCGCCGACTGGCCGCCCAGGAGGGAGAAATAGTTGGCGATTTGTTCGTCGCAGATCCATTTGAGGAAAGAAAAGGCTTCTTTCTTCTGGGCGGAACGGCTGCTGACTCCCAGGCTCCATCCGCCAAGCAGAGGGCTCCGGCCGGGAATATGGTGATATCCGATGGAACCAATCATGCTGCTTTTGCGGAGATCTACAATGTCGGTCAGAAAAGAAGGGTAGGAGATCAGCATGGCTGTGTCTCCCTTTAAAAAATCCTGTACTACGCTTATATCCGTGGCGGTCCGGTAGTCCGGCTTCGCCAGCCGGAAGGAGCGCAGGAGGCTGATGTAGGCTTTGAGAGAGGCGTCCTTTGCCAGACAGACGTTGCCCCGGCTGTCGAAAAGGCTGCCTCCGAAAGCCCGCAGACGCATATAGAGTTCCGGGGCCAGACACTCATCGTAAGCAGCAGGAATGGAGATGCCGTAATCGATGCTGTCCGTATGATTGGTAAAAAAATCGGCGATGGTATTGAATTCTTTCAGTGTCAGGGGCGGCCGCAGGGTTATGTTGTTCTGGCGCGCATAATCGGCTTTCAATTCCGGATTTTCGAAAAGATCTTTCCGGTAATAAAAGATCTGGGGGGCGTACATAAAGGGCAGCCCGTAATAGCGGTGGTTAAAGCAGCTGAAATATTTCAGGCAGTCCGGCAGAAAAATATTCAGATCCATATCCTGCAGTTCCGGGGTAATATCTTCCAGAATATGGCTGGAGGCCAAGGCCGGAAGCCAGGGGATATCATACATTACCACATCATAGGGAAATTCTCCGGCGGAACCGTGTTCCTGGAGAATGGCGTCATAGAGCGTATGATGAGGGAGAATTGTGACCTCTGTTTTCAGGTTTTCCCGGTTTTCAAAATTCTTCAAGAGGCCCAGGAGCGTATGCACCTGCGGAGTATCCAGCATTAAGATGCGGAGACATTTTACAGGAACCGTCTCCTTATGGGGATTCCATGGGGAGGAAGGAAGCTGCAAAAAGGTATGGCCGGAGGCAGGACTCTCCTTTAAGATAATTTTCTCGTTTTCTTTTGTAAGAGGAGATTCCAGCTGGCCAAGGAGAAGGCCGGCGGCAGTCTGTCCCAGCTTGATGGCAGGGCGCACTGCGGAGCCGGAAGCAAAGGAATGGGTGTAGAGATTCCAGTGTTCCTCTCCCAGGGTAAGAACCGGTATCTTGTCTTTGGAGTAGCCGAGAATGGTGAGGCCTTCGATCACCCCTGAGGCAACGGACTCCGAGGTGGCAATGATGGCGTCCGGGATCTGGGAGCGGAGAAGCTGGATGGTTTTCCGGAAAGCGTCTTCTTTGCTGAGATTCGTCTGAATCAGAAAAGAAGGGGAGGGCGCAAGAATATTATCCGTAAAGGAATCCAGGAATCCATGGATGCAGTTGGATTCGCATTCAAATGCTTCCGGGCCGGAAATGAGAAAGATCCGACGGTAGTTCCGGTTTAAAAGATATGTGGTAATCCGGCGGATAGTGGAATAGTTGTCAAAAGAGACGAAGTTTGCATCCAGACTGCGGATATCCCGGTCGATCAAAACCAGAGGGCGGTTGTCGGAGGTAAAATGGTCATAATAAAACTTCCAGTTGTCCGGCTGGCAGGATACGAGAAGAAGGCCGCAGATCTGTTTTTTTAGGAAATTGTGGAGAATCGCCTGTTCAAAATCCGGGATGTCGTAAGAAAAAGCCAGGTTGGTGTAGTAGCTTGTATTCTGGAAAGCACTTTCGATACCCTGAAAAATCTGGACATAATAGGGGTCGTCAAAATTCGGAAGAATAACGCCGATGTCAGAATAAGACCGGGATTTCAGATTTTTGGCGGAAAGATTCTGAGAGTACTGCAGGGCATCTACAGCTTCCTGGATTTTGGCGGAAACTTCTTTGCTTACGGGTTTGGTCTGATTCAGATAGTTGGAAACGGTGGCAATGGATACGCCGGCCATACGTGCTACGTCTTTGATAGTTGCCATAGGGATGCCTTTCTCTCCTGCGGATTGCGGAACGATGACCCTCTTTTGAAAAGGGTAAAAAATAGTTGTTTCCATATTATGACTATAGCATGAAACAGGGAATATGTAAAGTAAAACGTTTAAATTAAATTAAAGTTAAAAATAGTTAAAAACATTGACGGAGGGGAAGAAAGAATCTACAATAAGAATCAGAAAGCAATCGGGAAACAAAAGAAACAAAGGAGGATTGTAATATGAAAAGAGTAATTGCTTTACTACTGGCTGCGGTCATGATAATGAGCTTGGCCGCCTGCGGCTCCAAAGAGGAACCTGCACCTGCACCTACGGAAGCGCCGGCCGAGACGGAGGCGCCTGCGGAAACAGAAGAACCCGCAGAAGGGTCAGGGGATGTAAAGTCCCTGAAAATCGGCGTATCCATTATGGAGCTGACGGCGTACACCTGGTTCCAGGGTGTGATTGACGGCTGCAACAACTGGATGGCGGATCACGGAAGCGAGTACGGCGTGAATATGGAGTTTGACTTCGAGGATTCCCGCTCTGACGTACAAACTATGCTGACCAATGTGGATAATATGATCTCTGCAAAATGTGACGGCATTATCCTGTTCCCGGCAGATGCGTCTTCAGCCATTCCTACCATGAAAGAGGCGACCGCTAACGGAATCCCGTTTGTTGTCTGTGATTATGCACAGGAGACTTCGTCGGATGCGGATGTTGTATGGTCCACTTTCGTGGGGCACGATATGAAGTCTTTGGGTATCAAAGCAGGAGAAGAAGCGGTGAAATATCTGGATACCCTGGGGAAGGATGATCCGGTATGCCTGTTTATTTCCCGTCCCACTTCCGGGCAGGCTTCTTCGGACCGTTTCGACGGATTTAAAGAGACTGTCCTGGCAAAGTATCCCAATGCGAAAATAATCGAAGAAGGCGATACAGGTGCCGGAAACCGTGACTCCGCACAGACCCTCATGGAAAATGTATTGCAGAGAGAGACCGTGATTGATGTGGTCAGCGGACACAACGATGCCGAGGTGGTGGGCGCATACAATGCAGCTGTTGCGCAGGGACGTAACGAGATACGCTTTATTGGAATTGCCGGTGATATTGATGTGCTGAAATGGCTGGAAGAAGGCAATGAGATGTGGCTGGCAGAGGTTCTGCAGGATCCGGCCGTTCTGGGTTACCAAGCTACGGATGCGATTTACCGTGTGCTGGTACTGGGGGAAGAACTGCCTGATAAGTATGACCTTCCGGACCCGGAAGCGATCACCAAAGACAACATCAAAGACTACGACTGGAAAAACTGGGGATGGCTTGGCTGAAAAAATGCAGATGAAATAAGCGGTAAAAGACGGCGGGCATTTTGACCCGCCGGCTTTTATATCGGAGGTTTTTAGAATTGGACGAGAAGGAGGTTTCAAATATATGATTAATTTATTGCCTGAACCCAAACGGCTTGTGGAAAAGGGAGGTTTTACCGGAGTATTCCGAGAGATTTTCCTGGAGTTTGAGAAGGGAGAAGAGGAGCTTTTGGAGCTTGCGCGCCTTCGCTTCTGGAATTATCCGGAGCTTGCACTAATACAGGAGGAGAAAGAAGAAGCTTTCCGGCTTTGCGCCAGACGGTCTCTTGAGGGAATTGAAACGGAGAAACCCAAGCTTTTCCGGGAGCAGGGCTACGATCTGGAGATTAACGAGACAGAAGCAGTCCTGCGGTTTGAGGATCGTGCAGGCTTTATCAACGGCGTCACATCTTTAAAACAGATACTTTCGGCAGAGGAGAAAGGTTTCCGGCTTCCCCTCTGTCATATTACGGATTATCCCGCCTTGCCGGTGCGGGCCATTGCCCAGACCTTTTCCTGGTATGCGGGCTATGGGCGGTTTGGCTTTGACAGCCAGCTCTGGGGGTACGAGGACTGGGTGCAGTATCTGAATATCTGCCTGGACAATAAAATCAACCAGTTTAACCTGGTTATGTACGGCTACTGGCCTTTTGACCTGCCGGGGCATCCTGAGACCGTCTTCCGGGACGTGCCCATCCAGATCTGGAATGCGGAAAACAGGCGATGGCTGACGGTGCGTTATACCCATCCCAACCTGGAGGAACCTTTTATGGACCGGTTTATCCGGCTGGCACATCGATTCGGGGTGAAAATATTTGCCTATGTGGGCCTCAATTCCTATAATGGGGCCTATACAATTAAGCACCCGGAAGCGAGAATGAAACCGCCCAAATCCAGCGGATTCCTCAACGACTTTGACTCTCTTTGCTTAAGCTATCCGGGGACCGCGGACTATATTATCGAATCCATGCAGGAGATTGCCAGGCTGGGCTTTGACGGCTATACCCTGGAGGAGAGCGAGGAGGGATTCTGGTTCTGCGAATGTGAGGGCTGTAAAAAACGCTGGCATGATACCACCAACACGCCGGGGGAGGCAAAGCATAAGGCAAATATGTGGCTTCTGCGGAAAATCTACGATGCGGTCCGGGAGATCAACCCGGAGGCAGTGATCGGCATCCGCGCATTCCGCCAGCCGCCCCTTGAGAAGGAGCCGGCCTTTTTGAAGGAGTGCGTAGATTCTATGCCGGAAGATATTATGCTCTTCTGGGCGCCGGGACTCTATGTGCCGGAGGATGAATTTACCAAATGGTGCAGTGCGTTCGGAAAGGAGCGGATCTGGGCCCGGGATACGGAGTCCAATTCCATCACTTCCACCATGGGACGCCTTTACCGGACCTTCCGCTCCAACCTGATCCGCTATGAGGACGAGGCCAACGAGCAGGTGATTGAGACGGATATCCGCCAGCACAAAGGAAGCGTGCGCATGGGGGTACACGGAATCAACGGTTTTATGTTTGAGTGGTACGGACTGTTTATGCACCTGTTTGCCCACGGGAATTACGGCTGGGGCTCCGTGATGGATGAGGAGGAATTTTACCGGAAAGCATGTGAGCTGAACTTCGGAGAGCTGGGAGAGACGGTGCTGCATGTGATGAAGTCCATGGTGACCATTCATGAAAGCCAGATTCCGTTGTATACCACGCCCTTCCCCTTCCAGAAAAACAAGATGACGGATGGGGATATTCCGGCTATTATGGCGGCGAAGGAGAATCACCCGAAGCTGATGGAGGAGATTGAAATGCTTCGCAGGAGGGCATACAACGATCCAAAGCTCCGCCCCTGGCTGCCGCATTTTGATAAATGGGCCAATGCGGAGCGCAGGAACGAAGTGATCTACGATCTGGTTCTGGCAGCGCTGGATTACGAAAGGGAAACAGATCCGGCCAAGAAGGATGAGCTTCTGGATCAAATTCTTTACTATAATGAGAAGGACTTTGACATCGCCAAAGAAATGTTTTTCGATATTAATCCGGTCAATGAGACGGGCGTGAGCAGCTGTATGTTCCCGTACCATGAGATGAAGCGGCTGATTCACAACATCCGGCACCCGGAAGCGAAAGATGAGAATATTATTTGTTCCGGAGTGGAGGCTCTGGGATGGCTGTGGCTGTAAGTGGAAGGAGCTGGAACAATGAGTGACAGAAATACAGACCGGACGCCTCTTATTGAGATCAAAAACTGCACCATGGAATTTCCGGGGGTGAAAGCCCTGGACGGAGTGAATTTTACTCTGATGCCGGGAGAATGCCATGCACTGGTGGGAGAAAACGGGGCCGGAAAGTCCACCCTGTCTAAATGTATCACCGGAGAGAACTGTATGACCAAGGGTGAGCTGTTTGTCAAAGGGGAGGCTATTAAGATTCCTTCTTACAGCGTCCGGGAATCCCAGAAGCGGGGCATTGCCATTGTACATCAGGAATTTACCCTGATGAGCGACATGAACGGCGTAGAAAATATTTTTGTAGGGCGCTATGAGAAAAAGCATGGATTTATTGACTGGCGGGCTTTGGATCGCAGGGCCCGGGAGCTTATGAATTTTCTTCAATGCGATGTGAATCTCCATGTGCCGGTTAAGAGCCTGCGGACTGCAGAGAGGCAGATTATACAGCTTGCAAAAGCTCTTTTGGAGGAGCCTCAGATTATTATTTTTGATGAGCTAACGGCTGTTCTGCAGGAAAAGGACATTCAGAATATTTTCCGCATCATTGGCATTTTGAAGGAGAGGGGGATTGGCATTGTCTATATTTCCCACCGCCTGGATGAGGTATTTGCCTGCTGTGATTCTTATACGGTGCTCTGCGACGGGCGCTATATCAATTCCGGGAAAGTAGCGGAAATAGATAACAGCCAGCTGGTAAAAATGATCATCGGCCGGGAGTTGGCCAATGTCTACCCTCCGGTCAACGAGGAACTGGGGGAGGTGATTCTGGAGGTTAGGAACCTGACGGCACCCAAAGCTTTCCGCAATATCAATCTCACCGTACGCGCCGGCGAGGTGGTGGGCCTGGCAGGGCTTTTGGGAGCCGGGAAGACAGAGCTGGTCCAGGCCATCTTTGGAAACCACAAAATTATAAGCGGAGAAGTTCTGGTAAAAGGAACCCCGGTTCACGCAAAGAAACCCTATCAGGCTATCCGGCTGGGTATGGGACTGGTGCCGGATGAACGGCGTACGCTGGGATTGAATATGAAGTTTGACATTAAGGACAACACAACCCTTCCTTCTATGAAGCTGTTTCGGAAATGGGGGATTTTCCAAAACCATGAAGCGGAAGCAAAGGCTGCCTATGACATGAATGAGAAAATGAACCTGAATTATTATTCACTCTGGCAGAATGTCAGAAAATTGTCGGGAGGCAACCAGCAGAAAATTGTAATCGCCAAATGGATGCTGCGGGAAACGGAGATTTTTCTGCTGGATGAGCCTACCAGAGGGATTGACATCGGAGCTAAGTTTGAGATTTACAACCTGATCCATCAGCTGACAAAGCAGATGAAGGCCGTGATTCTGGTATCGCCGGAGATGGAAGAGCTGATTGGACTGTGCAACCGTATCTATATCATGTATGAGGGAGCCATCATGGACGAAGTGGAGGGTGACAGAAAGACCCAGGAGGTTATCATCAATAGTTTGTTAGGAGTGAATGCGGAATGAGTGATTACAAGACAAAATCAAAAAAATACAGCGGAGGCTTTAAGGCCCTGCTCAGCGACTGGATGATTCTATTTTTATTTGTTGCCCTGTTTGCCCTGTGCTGTCTCAACAGCAATTTCCGCACAACGACAAATATTATGAATGTACTGCGGCAGGCATCTTTTATAGCGATTATCGCCATGGGTGAATTCTTTGTAATCCTGATTGGAGAGATGGATATGTCTATATCCTCCATTATCGGCATGGTGTCCATCTTTTTCGCCGGTTTTGCAGCAAAAGCGGGCCTTCCTATCTGGCTGGCGTTTCTGGCAGTGGTGGGAATGGCGGCACTGGTGGGGGTTGTAAACGGCTGCCTGGTGGTTTACGGGAAGATGCCTTCCTTTATTGCAACCCTGGTAGTTACGAATATGCTCAAGGGCGCCAATTATATCTATTCAGACGGCCTGCCCATCTCCGGCCTCCCGGAGAGCTTCGGACAAATGGCGCTGGGCCGGATCGGGATTTTCCCGATTGCAGTGATTCTGATGCTGATAACGGCCGTCATCCTTTACATATTTACAGCTCACACAGCTCTGGGGCGCAGTTTTTTCGCAGTGGGCGGCAACAAGGAGGCCTCCAAACTGTCCGGGCTTAATGTGACCTTTGTGGCGATTCTGGCTTTTGTCATGAGCGGCGTGCTCTCTGCAGTGGGAGCCCTGGGGCTGACCTCCCGGACGCTGTCGGGGAATGTCACCCTGGGCGACAATCTGCTCTTCGACGTAATGACCATCTGCGTGCTGGGCGGGACCTCCCTGACCGGAGGCCGGGGCCGTGTGGTAGGAATTGTGATCGGAGCCCTGTTTTTGCAGGTAATTTCCAACATTATGGTACTGATGGGAATCAACACGTACTGGCAGTGGCTGGTCAAGGGTATTATACTGGTTGTAGTAGTGCTGATAGATTCCTATTCCAAGAAGGATGAATAAAAAAAGCAGCCGCCGGAACTCTTTCTATAGGAAGGGTGCTGGAAGGGCGGATGCGGAACTAAAAAACAGCAGAAGCCCTGACAGTGCCCAGAAAGAGTTATGGCCGGATGTACTGCGGCCGGAACTCTTTCTATAGGAGGGTGCTGGAAGGGCGGATGCGGAACTAAAATTAGGAGGAATGCAGTATGGGTTACGGAAAGCAAGTATGGGTGTTTCCGGATGCGGAACTTCCCCCGGAAGGCGTGAATGCAATACCGGGGCATGAATCCATTATTATTACGAACACCGGAGACAGAGAAGCGCATATAAAAATCACCCTCTTTTATACGGATAAAGACCCCGTTACCGGGATCTGCATTACGGTGGGAGCAAGGCGCGTCCGCTGTCTGCGGACCAATGAAGAAAAAGATTTTGGAGTACATAGGGCTGATTTTGGAGAGCAGTACGGCATTATGCTGGAGAGCGACGAACCGGTTGTGGCCCAATATGGAAGGGCGGAGCCGCGGGCTGTAGCGTTCTACACCACACCCGGCTATTGCTGCGACGGGAACTAGAATTAAGGAACTAAAAACAGCAGAAGCCCGTCCGGTGTCGGAAGGCGGATGCGGAACTAAAAATAGGAGGTTAAACTATGGCAGAACACGGATCAATCCGGATTCCGGATCACGAGTACAAAGAGAGAGCCCAGAGGGCGGCAAAAATCATTCAGAGAGAAGGGCTGGATGCCCTGATTGTCAATTCCAATGAGGCGGATTATGCCAATGCGCGCTATTTTTCCGGCTATTGGTCTTTGTTTGAGCGCAGCGGGGTTGTGATTGCTCCTACAGGAGAGGCGGCGCTGATGGTGGGGCCGGAGAGCAAGGAATTTGGAGCGGATCGCTCTAAAATTGAGAAAATTTTCGTTCTCAAAGCATACAGGGAAGGCGCGGATCCTGCATATCCTGAACTTCAGGCAGATACCTATCAGGATGTATTCCGTTCCTTGGGGATCACAGGAAAAAAACTGCGCATCGGGGTGGCCAGCTATCTTGATACTTCCGTTGTGATTATGGAAGCCATCAAGGAGGCATTTCCGGAGGCGGAGATTGTGCGTGCGGATCATATTATGGTAGAACTGCGGTCCATTAAAACTGCAAATGAGATTAACTGTCTGACAGAGGGTTACCGCATTGCGGAGCTGGCAACCCAGCAGGTCATCAAAGAAATACGTCCGGGCATGACGGAACTGCAGATGGTCGGCGTGGCCCAGAGGGTAATCTATGAGAACGGTGCGGAGTATGAAGGACTTCCCATGTATGTATTCTCGGAGGCATCTACCCGCCATGCAATTTCCCGCTCCAGCTACCGGAAGTTTGAGAAAGGAGATATTGTTCAGCTCAATCTTTCCGCAAAGATTGACGGTTATTCGGCAGCCATTGGTTATCCCATTGTTCTGGGCAAGCTGGAAGGACGCCGCAGGGATGTAGTTATGTTCGGTCTGGAGGCGCACCGCTGGACCCAGAAGCAAGTGAAAGCAGGTGTATGGGCGGCGGATATTGCAAAGGAATTTTACCAGTATTATGTAGATAACGGATTTAAGGACAATTTTGTGTACGGACCTCTGCATGGAACCGGCATGATAGAAGTGGAAGCCCCCTGGGTAGAAACCAGTTCCGGCTATGCGCTGCAGACGAACATGACCTTCCAGATCGATACCTTTATCTCCACAGATACTTTTGGAGTCCGCTGGGAGAAGGGAATTGCTGTTACCGAGGATGGCTGTGCGTCTATGTGCCCGGAGATTGGGAAACTGTACGAACTGGAATTTTAAGCATAGATCAGCCATGCAGCGGCGGAATCGAGCTTTGCATGGCGTAAAGTATAAGGAGGATGCGCAATGCAGATGGTTGATATGTTCTTCCAGGAACTGGAAGATGCCAAGAAGCGGAAAGTACCGTTTATCATACCCATAGGAACCATTGAATACCATGCGCTGCATGCTAGCTGCGGCACGGATACCATGGTGATTACCGGGGTGCTGAGGGAGCTGGAGAAAACGAAAGAGATGGTGGTGTGTCCGCCCATTTGGTATGGGGTGGCCAGTTACGCAGTGGCGGGACCTGAAAGCGGAACAATTCATGTTGACGTGGATGTCTATGAGAGCTATATTTATTGTATCTTAAAGTCTATGGTTTACGGCGGCGTAAAAAATATCTACTGCATCGCCCATCACCAGACGGAAGAAGCAGGATTGATGCCTATGACCCTGGCCTGCCATAAGGCGGCCAAGAAAGTGATTATGGAATATATGGAGGATACCAGAGGAAAGGGCTGGTGGGGCAGCAATGACTACGCCGATTACTATGAAAACCTGGGCTCCGGGGATGACCCGTTCTCGTACATTAAGGTGATTCCCCTGCTCTCCGCAGAGGCCCAGCATAAGTGCGGCGGTTTCGACCATGCAGGGAAATTTGAATCCAGCCTTATGTATGCCTTGTACCCGGATCATGTGGATTTGGAGCGAACCAGGCAGAATACCGAGTGGTTTGCAATAAACTCTGTGGAAACCAGTATGGAGCTGGGGCAGCACATGGTCCGCTGTGCGCTGGAGACGCTGGACAAGATTATCGTTTAGAACGCATGTTTAGGCGGCCGGAACTCTTTCTAAAGAGAGTGTGCTGTCTGAAAAATTGCGGGACTGGAATAGGAGGGATTATGACTGAGTGGGAAAAAGCAGAGGCTGGGATATTGTATGACGCAAAGCAGGATCCGGAGATTGACAAAGGCCGGAAGAGAAGCCAGGAGCTGAGCTTTGATTACAATTCCCTGCGCCCCTCCCAGATTGCGGAGCGGGAAGAGATTGTACGGAAAAATTTTAAAAAGACGGGGAAGAAGTTCCTGATTGAGCAGCCCTTCCACTGTGATTTCTGGGAGCGGGTCAGCATCGGTGAGAATTTCTATTCCAACTACAATTTTATTATTTTGGCTGGGAACCAGATTGAAATCGGGGATAATGTAATGTTTGCCCCGGATTGCGGCCTTTATGCGGCCGGCCATCCCTTTGACACAGAGACCCGGAATGCAGGGCTTGAATATGCCTGGCCTATCCGGATCGGGAACAATGTGTGGATCGGGGGCGGTGTCAAAATCATGGGAGGCGTGACTATTGGAGACGACAGCGTCATCGCCGCCGGAAGCATTGTGACCAGAGACATCCCCCCCGGTGTTCTGGCCGGAGGAAATCCCTGCCGGGTAATACGGGAGATTTCCAAAGAGGATGACAGGAAGTATAGGGAAGGATTTTCGCGGAAATGATTATTTAGAGATGACGGAATTTACAGCGGAAAACCCAGTAGATGCTGAATGTATTGCAATCCTGCATCAATAATGAATAGACTGATTTACTCCTTATTTACAACTGATTTATAAATATGCTATACTGCGTGTATAGCATATTTTTTATTTCGGGAAAACTAGATAGAAAGATAGATGCTCCCGCAGTGCCTGCCGACAGGAAGAACGAATGTCTGTTTTGGGTGTGCGGGAATTAGAAAGTACATGGAGGTTGCAGTTATGTGCGGCATTTGCGGATTTATAGGAAAGAGCAGGAACGAGCTGGATCGGGAGGGGATCCTGGAGGATATGAAGGAAGCCATTCGCCATCGCGGCCCGGACGACGGGGGCAGCTGGCTGTCTGCGGATGCGGCTCTTGGATTCCGGCGTTTGAGCATTATTGATTTGGACACGGGTGCACAGCCCATGGAGAACGAGACCGGAGACAAGATCGTAGTCTTTAACGGCGAGATCTACAATTATCAGGAACTGCGGGAGGAGCTTTTGGCAGCAGGGCACGTGTTCAAGACCCGCGCCGATACGGAGGTGCTGCTTCACGGCTATGAGCAGTGGGGAGAAGAGATGCTGGGCCGGCTGCGCGGCATGTTCGCTTTTTTAATCTGGGATGTCCGCAAGAAGGAAGCATTTGGAGCCCGGGATTTTTTTGGCATTAAACCGTTTTTTTATACACTGGCGGCCGGAAACCTGGTCTTTGCTTCGGAGATTAAAAGTATCTTGAAATATCCGGAATATCAGCCGGAGCTTAATGAGGAGGCTCTGGAGCATTACCTTTCTTTTCAGTATTCCGGTCTGGAGGAAAGCTTTTTCAAGGGAGTTTACCGTTTGGATCCGGGATGCTTCCTGCGCTACCGGGTAGACGAGGGAACTCTGGATATTCAGAGATATTTCGAGCCGGAGCTGCAGCCTGAAAAGGGAAAGAGCGAGGAAGACTGGATCCGGGAAGTGGACGATCTGATGAAGGATTCTGTCCGGGCACATAATATTGCGGATGTGGAGATCGGAACCTTTCTGTCCGGAGGAGTGGACTCCAGCATGATAGCGGCGGAGTTCGAGGGAACCCGGGCTTACACGGTAGGATTCAGCCATGAGGGGAGCAGATACAGCGAGATTGACTTTGCCCGCCGGACGGCTGAGCGCTGCGGTCTTTCCCACAAAGGGCGGGAGATTCAGGAGCAGGAGTTCTGGGAAGCAGTTCCCAAGGTCCTGTATTATATGGACGAGCCGCTGGCGGATCCGTCAGCCGTAGCCCTGTATTTTCTCTCCAAAGAGGCGGCCAAAGATGTAAAAGTGGTAATGTCCGGGGAAGGTTCTGACGAATTTTTCGGCGGATACCGGATTTACTGTGAACCAGGCTCCTTAAGGGGGTATCAGCGCCTGCCCAAGGGGCTCCGGGCGGCCTTGGCGAAACTGGCCCTCCATCTGCCCAAGATGAAAGGAAGGCAGTTCCTGATCCGGGGCAGCAAAACCATAGAAGAGCGCTTTATTGGCAATGCCAATATTTTCTCCTATGAGGAGCGGCGTCAGATTCTGAAACATACCACTGACGCGGTGAGCCCCCAGGATTTTCTGGCCGGGGATTACAAGCGGACGAAAGGAATGGCGGATGAAGACCGGATGCAGGAGATAGACCTGCGCCGCTGGCTGCCGGGTGATATTCTCCAGAAAGCAGACCGTATGAGCATGGCCAATTCCCTGGAGGTGCGGGTGCCGTTTCTGGACCGGGTGCTTTTTGAGTCTGCCCGTCATCTTCCGGCAGATTTGAAACAATGCAAAGGAACAACCAAGTATGTTCTCCGCCAGGCGGCTAAGCGTTATCTGGATCCGGAGACCAGCGCCCGGCCCAAGCTTGGCTTTCCCATTCCCATCCGCGTGTGGATGCGGGAGGAGAAGGGCGGCTATGAGAAGATCCGGAAGGTGTTTGCCGGGGAGACGGCAGGGAAATATTTTTATCAGGATAAACTTTTGAAGCTTCTGGATGATCACAAGAACGGAAAAGCCGATAACAGCCGGAAGATATGGACGGTATATGCGTTCTGCGTGTGGTATGACGTTTATTTCTGCAGACAGGCTTGAGAGAAAAGAAGATTTGAAACATGCGGAGTTGCTGCAAAGCGTAGCAGCTCCGTTTTTTGCGCCGGAAAGCGAAAAAGGCCTTTAAAGTGCCGTTTTACCACCCTATTTTGCGGCATTGTCACACTGTAAACTGCATAAAAAAGAGATAAAATATCTATAGATTCTAAACAAAATGACGGTTAATACCGGAGTAAAAAAGAAAGTGTCCGGCAGATACGACAAAAATGGGAAATAAAGAAGCGAGAGAAGAATACGTACCGGATGGGGAGATTCCGTCCGGTTCAGTATAAAAAAGATGGAGGGATAAAGTATGAAAAGAAGAATTGCCATTGTAATGGCGCTTGTGGTAGCCATGAGTTCGCTGGCTGCCTGCGGCAAGAAGGAAACACCTGCAGAGGCACCGCCGCCTGCGGAGAGCGAAGGCGGAGACACAGCGGCGCCGGAGGGCGAAGAGCCTGCAGCCGAAGGAGAACTGGAGGATACCGGAGAACTGACCCTGTATTATTCCAACTCTACGGAGTGGGCGGATCCCATTATCCAGGAGTTTGAGGAGCAGACAGGCATTAAGGTAAGCCTGGTGCAGGATGGAACCTCCTCCCTGTTTGCGCGGATCAAAGCCGAGGCAGGAAATCCCCAGGGTGATGTTGTATGGGGCGGCGTCATTGACACCTACCGTGCAAACCAGGATCTGCTTCAGCCCTATACCAGTTCGGAAGCGGCAAGCCTGAAACCGGAGGCAGTGGATCCCAACGGATATTACACCGGATTTGACATGGGCCCCATGGTTATGGTTTACAACACGGATCTGATTCCTGAGGATGAAGCTCCCACCAAGTGGGCGGATTTGCTGGATGAGAAATATAAAGGAAAGATTGCGAACGCAGATCCCACGGCATCTTCTTCCGCATTTGCCTGCATTATGTCCATCATTTTGGCTTACGGTACGGATGACGGCAAGGGTTATGAGTTTGTAGAGAAACTGGTTGAAAATCTGGACGGCAAGGTAATCAGCTCTTCCTCAGGCGTGTACAAGGGAGTGGCGGACGGCGAGTACCTGATCGGCCTGACCTATGAGGAAGCAGCGCTCCGCTACATGGAGTCCGGCGCCAGCATTGCCATTGTATATCCCGAAGAGGGTACGTCCTCCAGTCCTTCCGGCTGCGCCATTGTTAAGGACTGCAAGAACCCCAAGAGTGCCCAGCTGTTTATCGACTATCTGAGCGGCAAGGAAGTACAGTCCCAGCTTGGCGCACTGAACCGCCGTTCCGTTCGTACGGACGTTGAAGATCCGGATACCATGGAAGCATGGGAGAACATTGCTTTTGTAGACATGGACATTGACTGGACTTCTTCCCATACAGAAGAGTTTAATGAGAAATGGAATGATTTTATCACAAGATAAAAGAGTTTGAGATGGAAGGGGCGGCGCCTGGACGCCGTCCCTTTTCTAGTTGGAGGGAAAAGAATGAGTAGTCAGAGAGTAAAAATTGAGGGAGCTACAAAAGTATACGGGGATTTTAAGGCCTGCGACCATATCAGCCTGGATATTAATGAGGGAGAATTCTTCACTCTTCTGGGCCCATCGGGATGCGGCAAGACGACATTGCTTCGGATGATTGCAGGGTTTAATCCCATTGATGACGGAGCTATTTATTTTAACGAGAATATGATCAACCACATTCCGGCAGATAGGCGTAATATCGGAATGGTGTTTCAGAATTATGCCATCTTCCCCCATATGACGGTGCAGGAAAACGTGGCATACGGACTGCGGGCCAGGAAAGTAAAAGGGCAGGAGCTGGAAAACCGGACCATGGAAGCCATGAAGATGATGCAGATTGACAATCTGAAGGACCGGATGCCCAGCCAGCTCTCCGGCGGACAGCAGCAGAGAGTGGCCCTGGCCCGGGCCATCGTGATTCACCCGGATGTGCTCTTGATGGATGAGCCTTTGTGCAACCTGGACGCCAAGCTGCGTGTGACCATGCGCACGGGGATTAAGAAGATTCAGAAACAGTTAAACATTACGACTATTTATGTAACCCATGATCAGGAGGAGGCCTTATCGATTTCTGATCGGATTGCGGTTATCCATGACGGAAAAGTGGAGCAGGTGGGAGAACCCAGGGAAATTTATACCAGGCCTTCCAATATGTTTGTGGCCAACTTTATCGGAACCTCCAGCTTTCTGGATGGAACGGCAAAGGCAGGAGAAGTGACAGTCCTTGGCAGGAAAAAGCTGAAACTCCCGATGGATCCGGACTTTGAGGGTGCTGTGAAGGTTTCTATCCGTCCGGAGTATGTGCTTCTGGGAGAACCCAGGGAAGGAGAGATTCCGGGAACGATCACACTGGCCACCTTCCTGGGCGACTTTATGAACTATGAGATTGAACTGGAAAACAAGCAGATCATAGAAATCAATGAATACACGGATCGGATGGATACCGTCCGCAGAGCCGGTGATCGGGTCAGCCTGAATCTAATGGAAAACCGGATTAGCATCTTTGACGCCCAGACAGAGCAGTCTCTTATGATCTAAGGGAAAGGAGCCGGAGATGGAAAAAACAAATAAGAAAAAATTGTATGAGCGTCTGCATATGGATAAGTTCAACTTCTGGACCATTACCAGTTTGTTGATTCTGATTGTATGCCTGCTGTTCATTGTATATCCGTTTTTGAATTTGATTGTCCAGAGTTTTCACAATGGGGAGACCAATGCTTTTACCCTGGAAAATTACATGAAGTTTTTTGAGAAGCGTTATTATAAAGAAGCGCTGCGGAACAGCCTGCTTATCAGTACGGTTGTCACCATACTGGCCACTTGCCTGGGGGTTCCGCTGGCCTATCTTGGAACCCGCTTTAACCTGTATCTGAAACGGGTGATTTATGTAATGGTAGTACTGTCCATGCTTTCCCCGCCCTTCATCGGCGCATACGCATGGATTACCCTTCTTGGCCGTGCAGGCTTTATCACCAAGCTGCTGGCGTCTGTGGGCATCCAGTTGGGCGAGATTTACGGATTCAAGGGAATTGTCCTGGTGTTTACCTTGAAGCTGTATCCCATGGTATATCTCTATGTTTCGGGAGCTCTGGGCAGCATCGATGCGTCTTTGGAGGAGGCCAGTGAGAATCTGGGGGTATCAGGAATCCGGCGTATTATGAAGGTGACTTTTCCGGTGATTACGCCCACCATACTCTCCGCTGCGCTGATGGTATTTATGACGGCTCTGGCGGATTTCGGTACACCCCGTCTGATTGGAGAGGGATACAATACCCTTCCTGTTATTATTTATAAAGAGTTCTTAAATGAAGTGGGAACGGATACCAGCTTTGCAAGCGCCCTGAGTGTTATTATCATTGTCATTGCCCTGGCAGTGCTCTTTGTACAGAAGCGGTTTGTGGACAGCAAGAGTTATAATATGACCAGCCTGCGTCCGCCTAAGGTGGTGGAACTTCCCCGGCCCAAGAAAATCCTGGCAACGGCAGTGGTATTCTTCGTATCTTTCCTGTCTGTACTTCCGCAGATTACAGTGACCATTCAGTCTTTTCTGAAGACGAACGGGCCGATCTTTGTATCCGGGTTTAGCCTGGACAGCTACCGGAATGTGCTGAACAAGCTGGGCCAGAGTATTACCAACACCTTTTTATTTGGTTTTATCGCTTTGGCTATCATTGTATTTCTGGGGCTTCTGGGTTCCTATTTGATTGTGCGCAGAAAGGGATTTACGGCAAACCTGATTGACTTGCTTCTTATGTTCCCCTATGTGATTCCGGGAGCGGTTCTCGGTATCTGTTTAACGGTTTCCTTTAACCAGGGACCGGTAATTCTCACCGGCAGCATGTGGATTATTATCTTATCCTTTGTCATACGGAAACTGCCTTATACCATGCGTTCCAGTGTAGGCATTCTGTACCAGATTGATAAGTCCGTGGAGGAGGCATCTATCAGCTTGAGCGTCCCGCCTATGAAGACTTTCTTTAAGACCACAGTACCCTTAATGATTCCCGGGGTGGTTTCCGGTGCGGTTCTCAGCCTGATCAGCGTGATCAATACCCTGAGTGCTACCTTGATCCTGTATACGGGAAAGACAGTTACCATTCCGGTAGCCATCTTCAACTGCGTGAACAATGATGCTTACGGGCAGGCGGCAGCCTTGTCTACCATACTGACTTTGGCAACCATCCTGTGCCTGCTGGTATTCCATAAGATTTCCGGCGGAAAGAGCGTGGTTTAACAGAGCGTACGGAAGCTATATTTATTGAAAAGAAATATTGAGAATTATATAATGAAAGCGATCAATGGGAAACGGAGCTTTCAGCGATGCACAAAAAGATAAACGAAAGTTATTTTTACCGCATATTTACCTCTATGTTTGCAGTATGCCTGGTGTTTGTTCTGATTATGGGATTTGTCACCGGAGGTGTTTTCTATGGCCTTTATGAGACAAACCTAAAGGAATCCTGCCAGGCAACTGCAGAGAGGATCCGCACATCCGTAGAAAATGTGATTTGGAGCTATGAGGAAATGCTGCTGGAGCTGGATTCGGACGAGGCGGTCCGCTCTTTTATGAGAGGAGGGCAGCAGGACACCAATGTGCTGATGCAGGAGCTGTATATGCTTCGGAACAGTTTTGTAGAAAAGGCCACTATCAGTGCCATCCGTCTCCGGGATCGGCAGTGTATCTCTACATCGAAAAACAAAATCGCTGATTTTAGCGGGGAATTTCCCAACTGGGGAGTGTTTCGGAAAGCCAATATGACGGAAAGCACAGCCCTTTACGCGGTGGCCCGGGATGCGCTTTTTGGCCCGGAAGATCGGATCTGCATGGCGAAAGCCTGCCGGGGAGAAGACAGTACGGTACTGGGTTATCTGCTGGTAGAGATACCCAGAAGCACGTTGGATTTACTGGTGGAGGAAAGCTCGGATCAATATAATACCAGTACGCTGATTGTCAACAAAAGCGCGTCCGTGATCTATCATTCAGGCGGAACTGCCCTGGAAGGCCTGGGGAAGGCGGAAGCTTACGGCTATTCCCGGGAAATGGCGGCGGAGGAAGGAAATGCAGACCCTAATTTTGCGTTCAGCAGAAGCAAGTATCTGGATTTGACAATTATGCAGGAGATCCCCTCGGGGACCCTTTCAATCATTATGACGCCTCTGCTTCTGGCTATGGCAGTGGGGGTTCTGGTGATTGTCCTGCTGGCTTTTCTGTATTCACGGCGGCTGGCAAAGTCGGTCTGCGATCCCATAGAGGAGATTATAAAGTCCATGGGAATAGTAGAGGAAGGGGATCTGTCTGTGCGCCTGAATTTTGAGCGGGAAGATGAGATAGGACAGCTTGGACGGGCCTTCGACTCCATGACCGGACGGGTAGAGGAGCTTATGGAACGGGTGGAGGAGGAAAAACACAGTCTCTGGGTTGCGGAGACCCGTTCTTTGAGCCTTCAAATGAATCCCCACTTCCTTTATAATACCCTGGATTTGATTAAGTGGAATGCCAAGCTGGGCAAAAATGAAGAGATTGTAAATATTGCAGTGCTGCTGGGCCGGGTACTCCGCAGAGTCATGAATACGAAAAGTGATCTGGTGGAAGTGTCCTATGAGCTGGAAATTGTCCATTCCTTTGTGGAAATCCAGAAGAAGCATTACGGCGATCGCCTGTCTATGTGCATAGATGTGGAGGAAAAGCTGATGGGACTTTATATCCCCAAGCTGGTAATACAGCCCATCGTGGAAAATGCCATTGTACACGGTTTTTCCGGGACAGCGGAAACCTGCCAGATCCGCATTACCGGCCGGCTTCGGGGGGAGTCTTTTCTGGTATTTGAGATTGCGGATAACGGAATTGGCATGACAGAGCGGGAGCTGGCTCATATACTGGAATTCCGTCAGGAGGGGATGCACCATATCGGCTTGAATAATGTACAGCGCAGGGCAAGGCTCTTTGGGGACGAAAGCTGCGGAATCGCTGCAAAAAGCCGTCCGGGCGAAGGGACGACGGTAACTTTGGTTCTAAAGGCGGTGGAGAAGCCGGCCTAGAAAGGCAGAGAAAACAGATGATGCGAGTGCTTTTGGTGGAAGATGAAGAATTAATCCGGGAAGGTCTGCGGCTGACCACACCATGGGAAGAGATGGATATGGAGGTGGTGGGAGAAGCCGGAGACGGGGAGGAAGGCATAGAAAAGATTCTGGATTTGCAGCCGGATATTGTGATTACTGATGTGAAAATGCCCAAGCTCGGAGGTCTGAAGATGATTGAGCATCTAAAAGGGAAGACGGACTGCGAGTATATGATTTTGTCCGGATACGACGAGTTTGCCTTTGCAAAACAGGCCCTGCACCTGGAAGTCCAGGAGTATCTTCTGAAACCGGTGGATGACGGGGAGCTTAGGGAAGCCCTGGAGAATATTGCGGCAAAGATAAAAAAGAAGCAGAGGGCGGGAAGCGGGGAGGAACTGCAGCAATCGCCGGATGTCCGCAATATCCAGGACAAATATCTGGACCGGGCCAGAGAGATTTTAAGAGAGCGCTATTGGGAAAACCTGACGTTGAAAAGCGTGGCGGATGATTTGCTGATAAGCGACAGCTATCTGGGAAAGCTTTTTAAGAGCAAGACCGGCTATACCTTTCTGGAAATGCTCACATTCTACCGGATCCGGGCAGCCGTTGACTATCTGTGCGGTACAGACAAAAAGGTATATGAGATTGCCTATGCCATCGGGTATAGCGATCCGAAATATTTCAGCCGGGTGTTCTGCCGCGTAACGGGAATGAAACCCATGGAACTGAAAAACGGCAGACATCTGCCGAAGGATCATATCCTGAGGCGGCTGTAGGCCGAAGAAACATAAGACGGAGGGCGTTTATGGAGAAGGAAGTTTTATTTGAAAGAATGTGCCGGACTGTGCGGGAGGCCGGGGATTTGATACGCACCTGTACGTCCGCCGGTGCGTGCAGGACAAAAGAGGGTACGGCGAACTTTGTGACGAAATATGACTCCATGGTCCAGGAATTTCTGATTCAAAGGCTTTCTGCATTGGTGCCGGAGGCAGTCTTCGTGGGAGAAGAGGACGGCTATTCAGAGGGAAAGATAGGGAAGGGGGATACGTTTATTATTGATCCCATCGACGGAACTACAAATTTCATCTGCGGCTTTCCGGTCTGCGGGATCAGTGTGGGACTTTCCCGGCAGGGAAGGATGGAGATTGGCGTGGTGTACAACCCGTTCCGGGAAGAAATGTTTGCGGCCGGAAGAGGAACAGGAGCCTTTTTAAACGGCAGGAAGCTGGTACTGCGTGACTGTGCTCTCGGGGAGAGAGTTCTCTGCATGGATACGGCACCCTATACGCCGGAACTGCGTGACGGGATTTTTGAAGAACTGCGCCGTCTCTCCTATCTGTGTATGGATATGCGCAGTATCGGATCGGCGGCCTTGAGCATTTGCTATGTGGCCTGCGGCCGTGCGGCGGCCTATATTTCGCCGAAGCTGTGTGTCTGGGATTATGCGGCGGCGTCCCTGATTCTGACGGAAGCCGGCGGCGTGATTACCGGGAAAAACGGAGAAGAACTGAATTTGGCGACCCGGGCTGCGGTTCTGGCCGGATCGCCGAAAGCTCATGCAGAGATTTTGGAGAGCGGAACTTAATTTTCCTGATTCATCTGATCCAGAAGTCCTGCCTTGATCCGGAACAGCTTGTCTGACAGATCCACATAGACCTCGTGGGGATTGGTAAGACGCCGGGTTTCATCCCAGAGGGTATTTTGCTCCTTGATGCAGTAGTCCCGGATATCCATGACGCTGGGAGAGGCATAGACGCATACTCCCTTTTGGAAAATGGGAATCAGAAGTTCCCGCATATGGTAAGTACCGCCTTTGAGCTTTGTCTTCTTCCAGGTCTCGATGGAATCGAAAATCAGCAAATCCTGGGATACGTCAAAGGTCTCGTCCGCCAGGGCGATGAGATCTGCCCGGATCTTTCCGGTCTCATTGTCGTAGATGCGGAAGACGGTCTTATTTCCGGGATTGGTGATCTTCTCGGAATTTTCAGAAAGCTTGATCTTGGGGATAAATTCCCCGTCTTCATCCAGAACGGCCGCCAGCTTGTACACGCCCCCGAAGGCGGGGCAATCGCTGGAGGTAATCATATTGGTTCCCACGCCCCAGGAGGTAATGGCTGCATTCTGGCCCTTCAAACTGGTGATCAGGTACTCGTCCAAATCGCTGGAGGCGGAGATCACTGCGTCAGGGAAACCGGCCTCATCCAGCATCTTCCGGGCTTTCTTGGACATATAGGCCAGGTCGCCGCTGTCCAGACGGATTCCGTAGAAGGTCAGGGGAATCCCGGCTTCGCGCATTTCTGTAAAGACACGGATGGCGTTGGGCACGCCGGATTTCAGAGTGTCGTAGGTATCTGCCAGCAGAATGCAGGCGTTCGGATAGAGTTCGGAATACTTCTTAAAGGCTGTATATTCGTCCGGGAAACTCATAATCCAGCTGTGGGCATGGGTTCCCTTCACCGGTACGTCAAAGAGCTGGCCGGCCAGGACGTTGGAGGTGCCGATACAGCCGCCGATCATGGCAGCCCTTGCGCCGTAGATGCCGGCGTCCGGTCCCTGGGCGCGGCGGAGCCCGAATTCCATAATGCCGTCGCCTTTTGCCGCGTGAACCACCCGGGCAGTCTTGGTGGCGATGAGGCTCTGGTGGTTGACAATCGTAAGAATAGCCGTTTCGATAAGCTGGGCCTCCATAATGGGGGCCACCACTTTTACCAGGGGTTCTCTGGGGAAGACTACCGTTCCTTCCGGGATGGCATAGATATCGCCGGAGAAGCGGAAATTGCTCAGGTAGTTCAAAAAATCTTCTTCAAAAAGCCCGAGACTTTTTAAATAGGCGATATCATTGCTGTCAAAGGTCAGGTTTTTGATATAATCAATGACCTGATCCAGTCCGGCCGCGATGGCAAATCCGTTTCCGGAAGGGTTTTTCCGGTAGAAGGCGTCAAAAACAACCGTCTCATTTGTATGATTTTTAAAGTATCCCTGCATCATGGTAAGCTCGTAGAGATCTGTCAGCAGGGTCAGTTTCATAGTACTCATAATATTTTCTGCACGCTCCTTCTCTTGCCACTGTCTTGTCAGTAACAAAACAATAGCATATTTCCGGGAAAATAACAAGACGGTCTTCCTTTTTTCAAAAGATTATATTACAATAATAAGAATGCAAAAAGAAGGGAACAAGAGAATGGTAGACTTTCTGGTACATAAATTTGTAAAAAATTACGAGAATACGGAAAATGCCCAGGTACGCACGGAGTACGGCGTGCTTGCGGGGTTGGTAGGGATTGTGTGCAATCTGCTGCTGTTTGGGGGCAAGCTGGCTGTTGGTCTTCTGCTTCACAGTATTTCCGTTATGGCGGACGCATTTAATAATCTGTCCGACGCGGCTTCGTCCGTCATCGGCTTTGTAGGGGTTAAGATGGCGAGCAAGCCCGCGGACCGGGATCATCCCTTCGGACACGGCCGGATCGAATATATTGCGGCTCTGATTGTTTCCTTTCTTGTGATACAAGTGGGATGGTCTTTTCTCAAGAGTGCAGCCGGAAAAATCCGGGATCCGGAAGACTTAAGTTTCCGTGCGCTTTCTCTTGTAGTTCTTTTGGGTTCCATTGGCGTGAAACTTTGGATGGGGTACTTTAACCGGAAGCTGGGAAAGCGGATCCATTCCAAAGTGATGATGGCTACGGCGGCGGATGCCATGGGGGATGTGGTTACTACTTCTGCCACCGTAGCATCCATTCTGTTTTTCCGTTTTACCGGGGTTAACATTGACGGTTTCGTGGGAATTGCCGTTGCCCTGGTGGTAATATGGGCCGGAATCGGCATTGCAAAGGACACCTTGGAGCCCCTTATCGGAGAGGCGGTGGACCCGGAGGTTTATCACAAAATTACGGAGATGGTGGAAAGCTACGACGGGATTCTGGGCAGCCATGACCTGATTGTACACAACTATGGGCCCACCAGAAGCCTGGCTTCCATCCATGCGGAGGTTCCAAACGATGTGGATATTGAAGTGTCTCATGAGATTATCGATCGGATTGAGCGGGAGGCAGCCAAGAAGCTTGGCATTTTTCTGGTGATTCATATGGATCCGGTAGCGGTCCGGGATGACCGGGCGGCTGCAGTCCGGGCGGAGGTGAAAGCCGTGGTGGAGGCGCTTGACGGCCGCCTGTCTATTCATGATTTCCGTATGGTGGACGGGGAGCAGCAGATCAACCTTATCTTTGATGTGGTTGTGCCCCATGCTTATCAGGGAAAAGATTTAAAGCAGCTTCAGACGAAAATTTCGGAAAAGGTGAGGGGCCTGGATTCCAGGTATCACTGCATAATGACCCTGGAAAAGAGTTATGTGGCGGAGGAGTGAGAAAAATGCTTGTGTGCAAATGTGGCAAAAATCACAAGGATTTCCTCTATATTTTATAAGTACTTCTGGAATTTTCAAAGTATGAAATATAGATCTTTGATTTTTTGCGGAAATGCGGTATAATCAGAACGTATAAGACAATCTGTCAAGCCCGCCAGAGTTTCAGGCGGCAACTCCCTGAATGAGAAATGAAAGCTGGATATATATCATAAAACAGAGATCAGGAGGATGTATAGAATGACCAGAGAGCAGTATGAATCGCTTCCGCTGTCGGAATTGAAGGAGATTGCGAAAGCGAGGGGGATGAAGGGAACGTCAGCGCTGAAGAAAGGCGATCTGATTAACCGGATGCTGGAAAAAGATGAGGAGAACGGCGCGCAGAAAGAACCTGAGAAGCGGGAGCGGAAAAGTCCTCAGGAGAACCGGCAGGAGCGGGGAGCAGAGAGAACGGAGCGTCCGGCCCAGGATATGTCTCAGCTGGACAGCGGGCAGGTGGCAAACGGCATCCTGGAGGTACTGGCAGACGGGTACGGCTTTATTCGGAGCGCCAATTATCTGCCGGGTGAAAACGACATTTACATCAATCCGGCCATGATCCGCCGTTACAATCTGAAAACGGGAGATATCCTCTGCGGAAATATTAAAGTGCGCAGCCAGTCGGAGAAGTTTGCGGCACTTTTGTATCTGAAATCCATTAACGGCTATCGGCCGGAGGAGGCTGCCAGAAGGCGCAGCTTTGAGGAACTAACCCCCATTTTCCCCAACGAGCGCATTCATCTGGAGCGCCCGGGCGGAAGTACGGCCATGCGGATTGTGGATTTGATTTCCCCTATCGGAAAGGGACAGAGAGGCATGATCGTCTCCCCGCCCAAGGCAGGTAAGACAACCTTATTAAAAGACGTAGCGAAATCCATCACCCGGAATCACCCGGAGATGCGCCTGCTGATTCTGCTGATTGATGAGCGGCCGGAGGAAGTGACCGATATTAAGGAAGCCATCGAAGGGCCCAATGTGGAGGTTATCTATTCTACCTTTGACGAGCTGCCCGAGCATCACAAGCGGGTGTCTGAGATGGTGATTGAGCGGGCGAAGCGGCTGGTAGAGCATAAGAAGGATGTGGTAATTCTTCTGGACAGCATTACCAGGCTGGCAAGGGCGTACAATCTTACGGTTCCCCCCAGCGGACGTACCCTGTCCGGAGGCCTTGACCCGGCAGCCCTGCATATGCCTAAGCGGTTCTTCGGCGCGGCGCGGAATATGAGGGAAGGCGGCAGCCTGACCATACTTGCCACAGCCCTGGTGGAGACGGGAAGCAAGATGGACGATGTGATCTACGAGGAGTTTAAGGGAACCGGAAATATGGAGCTGGTGCTGAACCGCAAACTTCAGGAGAAGCGGGTATTCCCGGCCATTGACATTCCCAAATCCGGGACAAGGCGTGAGGATCTGCTGCTGACGCCGGAGGAACTGGAAGCTATGGACATTGTGCGCAAGGGCCTGAACGGTCTGAAGGCGGATGAGGCAGTGGAAAATGTGCTGAATATGTTTAGCCGCACCAGATATAACAGTGAGTTTGTACAGACGGTGAAAAAGACAAAGTTTATTTAGGCGCTGTATGAGAGCGCAGGGAAAAAGGGGCTTTCCGCCCCTTTTTTCTGTATGCTTGCTTGACTATCTATGGCAGATTCAGTATAATAAGGAGAATCTTGGCCTGTAATTTGTTTGAACAGAAAAGAAAGCTATGAGGTAGAAATACATGAGTGAATTGAGCCATCTGGATGTTCTGGAAGCAGAGGCAATTTATATTATGCGGGAGGTTGCGGCGGAATGTGAGAAGCCGGTGATGCTGTATTCCATCGGCAAGGACAGCTCCGTAATGCTGCATCTGGCCATGAAAGCCTTTTACCCGGAGAAACCGCCGTTTCCGTTTCTTCATATTGATACAACGTGGAAGTTCCGGGATCGGATGGCAGAAAAGTACGGCCTGGAAATGCTGGTTTATACGAACGAGGACGGCGTGCGCCAGGGGATTAATCCCTTCGATCACGGGGCGGCCTATACGGATATTATGAAGACGCAGGCTTTAAAGCAGGCCTTGGATAAATACGGGTTTACGGCAGCCTTTGGAGGCGGACGGAGGGATGAGGAGAAATCCCGCGCCAAGGAGCGCATTTTTTCTTTCCGCAATTCCGAACACGCCTGGGAGCCGAAGAAACAGCGGCCGGAGATGTGGAAGGCTTACAACACGCAGATTAAAAAGGGCGAGAGCATGCGGGTGTTTCCCATTTCCAACTGGACGGAGAAGGATATCTGGCAGTATATCCGCCGGGAAAAGATTGAGATTGTGCCCCTGTATTTTGCAGAAGAGCGTCCGGTGGTGTACCGGGACGGAAATATCATTATGGTGGATGACGACCGGATGAAGCTGCGGCCGGGTGAGCAGGTGGAACGGAAAAAGATACGGTTCCGGACCCTGGGGTGTTATCCTCTGACAGGAGGCGCCGAATCGGAAGCCGATACGCTGGATAAGATTATAGAAGAAACCTTAAGCGCGGTCTCTTCGGAGCGGACCAGCCGTGTGATTGACAGTGACGGAGGTTCTGCCAGCATGGAGAGAAGAAAGAGAGAGGGGTATTTTTAAGATGGAAAAAGGATTGCTTAAATTTATCACCTGCGGGAGTGTGGATGACGGTAAATCTACGCTCATCGGCCATATGCTCTACGACGCGAAGCTTTTGTATACGGATCAGCAGCAGGCGCTTCTTCTGGACAGCCAGGTAGGAAGCCGTGAGGGAATGCTGGATTACTCCCTGCTTTTGGACGGCCTGATGGCGGAACGTGAGCAGGGGATTACCATTGATGTGGCTTACCGGTATTTTACGACGGATCAGCGGAGCTTTATTGTGGCAGATACGCCGGGACATGAAGAGTACACCAGGAATATGGCGGTGGGCGCTTCTTTTGCGGATCTGGCGGTGATTTTGGTAGATGCTACCCAGGGAATTCTCACCCAGACCAGGCGCCATGCCAGAATCTGTGCGCTGATGGGGATCCGTTACTTTGTGTTTGCTGTAAATAAGATGGATTTGATTCATTACGACTTTTACCGCTTTGAGAAAATCGAGCGGGAGCTTCGCCAGCTGGCCCTGGGGCTGGAGCTTGAAAATGTAGAGATTATCCCGGTATCGGCCACAGAGGGGGATAATGTGACGAAGCTGTCCCACCGGATGACCTGGTTCAAGCAGCCCCATTACTGCGGAAAATCTCTGCTGGAATACCTGGAGCAGGTGGATATCCATGAGAAGAATAAGGAGGCCGGTTTTGTGATGCCCGTACAGCGGGTGTGCAGGCCCAATCATACGTTCCGGGGATTCCAAGGACAGATTGAATCGGGAAGCATTCACACAGAAGATGAGATCACGGTTCTTCC
>ERZ777305.1069-NODE-1069-length-37155-cov-45.009407_pt1 | contig 37155 bp, 37 predicted proteins | sample MGYA00374965_ERZ777305 | MGnify/ENA primary metagenome ERZ777305 (study PRJEB29328, sample SAMD00013331) | mouse gut metagenome | study: EMG produced TPA metagenomics assembly of the Metagenome analysis of fecal microbiota from mouse which was promoted... | reverse complement strand
TTCAAATCTTTTCATAAGCAAAACTCCTAATTTGTCCCTCTACTCCTTAATATCCGTGAAAATCGGATTTTGCTCATTATCCGCAGGAACACCCAAAACTTCCGAAAAGGTTATATAAAGCGACATTTTTTGAAAATGCGTCTCACGGTGAGACGTATTTCTTCGACAAATTTCGAGTAATGTGTTATGCAAAGAGCGGGACGGCAAGAACCGTCCCGCTCTTAAATGAGATTATGCGGATCTCCACTTGCTTAAAGTTTTTCCATCCACGCCTGGAAAAACTTTTCGATCCCCACCGTAGCTCCGGCCAGCCCCACATGGGAGGTCGGCAGGTTGTACTGACTGCAATATTGCTGTACCAGCGCTCTTGCCTGTGTCAGTGTAGAAGAAAAACTTTGGACAAGGCCGCTCTTATTTCCAGTATTCAGCTTGGAGAACAAGTCAGCAATATTCCGTTCGGTTTTCACCGCATCCCGATTGCTGGAGGTTCCGGCAGCGTAAGATACTGTTTTCACCCAGGCGTCCGCCTTTTCAAGCTGTGCCATACCCCTTTCATACAGCCGGTCGATGCCTTTGGAGAACATCTGCCCAATCGCTCCTTTTTCGCTGCCATAGTAGTTACCCAGGGATTTTGCAATTCCCATTTCTGCAAACGCCTCAATGTTATGGCCGGTCAGGGAGCCGGAGGTCATCCCGCTAAAGGACTCCGACAACTCCCGCCCTGTTTTCTGCATCTCAAGAAGCTGGGAAATAGAAACCTCTCCGCCGCCCACAGTCAGGGTGGTCTTTACCTTGCTCAAATCCGGCGATCCGCCGTCCTTTATCTGCTGGGCCAGTTCCCGAACCACCGCCGTCATCTGATCCTGCATACGGTTCACGTCCGCCTGGGTGTAATCCCCGTCGGTGAAGAAGTCCAGCGTGTCCCGGACAAAATTCACATCGTTAATATTACGGTGGCGGAATACCTCGTTTCCGCCAAGGGCGGTGTACTCCTGAGCGGCGCTGAACAGGAAATCCGTCTCGCGGTAGAAGAAACCGTGGGTAGCTCCGCCGGATGCAGCTGACTTGTTCGCGTCCTCAGCAGTAAAAACACCGGGCTGGATCGTCTCGATAATAAACCCCATACCCTTATTCTCCACAATGGTTTTGCCATCATAGGAATCCACCCGCTTGCCGCCAAGCTGGGGTGTCAGGTCGATGGCCTCATCCCGGTGCTCCCGCCAATATTCATTGGCCCGTTTCTCCTCCTCTTTCCAGCGTTCCGCCATGGCATCGCCGGTCACTTTTTCGCCACGTTCGCCCGTGGCGGCGGGGGTGCTGCTGATATGTTTGACAAAGGGGCCTTTAAGCGCATCTGGGTGGAGCTGGCCCGAAGGCAAAATGGTTGGCATAGACATAATGAAATCCTCCTAATTAAAAATATAGCTATGAATAACTGTCCAAAAATCGAAATTTATTCTAACAATAGAGTTCCGTTTTTGAACCTTTCCGAATAATCCAAAATCTCTTCTTTATCAAGCATCGGCTCGGAACTTACTCCCTCAAAAATAATTTTATCATTTCGATATGTGAACCGAAAAAGAACATCAGGCTCTTTCTTAAACTCTACAGAAATTATCCATTCGTTATAGCTAAGAATTCGATTTAAATAAGAGTGCTTTATTATTATCTCACTAACATCCTGTGCGGTGTAACCTCGATTTTCAAGTTCAGCATAAGTGTATGTTTTAATGAATTTCTTCACCACAAAGACGTTCAGGTTAAGCGCAAAAACAATTACCACTAAAACAACAACGCCTATAATGAATGCCTTTTTCTTCTTCACCATCATTTCACCTCCGCATCAAATCGCGATTTGTTGCTCTAAATTATATCGTGGTCAATTTCTGGTTCAACCTGTGGTATGTCAAATTGTCAAAGTCTCTGGCAAACAACACAAAAAGTAAAGGGGACTAAATTGATAGAAAACGGAGTTTACTCTGCGTCGTTGCCAATACTCTGTTTGAACGTGTTCCAAATCCTATTGCACAGCCTTGTATTAAGCGCGAATATTTACCGATGTCTCAATAGATGGGGCCGGTTGAGAAGATTTCATTTTTGCGGGATTACTGGCGATAAAGGCTTAACAATATAACTCACTTCAAACTTATCTAAATCAGAGATTGTAGCCCTCCCAGCGTTCAGAGCAATTACTACATCTTCTTGACTGCCATCCTCATAGTGAACAATAACATAATGGCTATATATCCCACTGAAATAGTATTCGTTGTCGCTATCTTCAAAAAACTTTTCCTCTGCCATATCATAGGGAAGCCCCTCAGATTTTGTCCGGTCAACAATATTTTCAATATGATAGTTTGGCTGTTCAATGAAAGTTGTCCCGGTTCCATCTGTACTGTCTCCATCTTGCAAATCTCTGACAGTGATACGCTCAATCTCCGCATTTTTGTGGTAATACACATTTACCAAGGTGGTATCATCCACCTTCCAGAAGTAGGCGTACTCTCCAGGCAGTTCGCCGTCAGCCTTGCCCCACGCTTTTTCCAGGTCTGCCAGCGTACAGCCTTGCACCTGCTGGATTTGCTCACCGCCCCACTCCGCACCGTTCTCTGCAATCTCTGCGAGAGATGGTATCTGGCTTGCTCTGGAACACGCACAAAGGCTTAGTGCCAGAGGTAGCACAAGAATAAAAGCAATGATTTTTTTCATATTAGTGCCCCCCCCTCAATCCTGCTCATTAAGCTCGAATATCTACCGATGTCTCAATAGACGGAGCCGGTTGAGAAGATTGCATTTCTGCGCGGGCCTCCATGCGCCTGTTAAGACAGAGTAAAGCTATTTTCATATATATCTAAAAATTCAGGAATAAATCTTGCTTGTTTTTCTGCCTCACTGTCTCCTGCCATCAAAAAAGCACATTGTTTGTACCCGTCATAATTTGTTTCTGTTAGCGGCCCTAAATTAAATTCTTTTTGTACTAATTCTATTCCATCAGAATACAACTCAACAAATACTGCAAAGGCTGTATTTGGCTCCTTAAAGACCGCATATCCATAGCTGTTTGCACCAATATCAAAATACTCACTACGTTCGAGGAAAGATTCAATATTAACATTTCCCTTTATGTTGCCTTGTCCTACCACATATTCTTGGGAATATAGTAGTTTGTTGCTCGAATTATTTTGTAAAAAGAAAATACACGCTAAAATCATCACAAAACATAAAAGTACGGATATGATAAGGAGCTTTCGGTTTTTAGTCATATTTTCAATGCGCCTACTATCCATAAAAGATTGTGGAAGCCCTTATTCACTGCTCATGGCACAAGAATCCAGCGGAAAACCTTGGAAAACGCTTTCGGATAAACAGGTAAATAAGGTAGCCGCACATTGCCCCAGCAGTATTCAAAATTATATCGTCAACAGCAGTGTTTCGCATGATAAAATACTGCGCTATTTCAATAAATGAGGACATTCCAAAGCCAATGATTGCAGACCTTTTCCAAGTGGCACCTCGGAACAACAGCACAGGGAATAAGCCAATAGGGATGAATATTGCTAAATTCCCAAAAAAGTTAATCAATGTTACAATAAAGAATACCGGCCCCTTAAACAAATCTTCCAGGTAGTCTTTGAAAACAGTAAACGGAACCAAACTCAGCCCGGAATGCCATGTGGGTCGCTCAATCAATATACGGAGATGTCCCCACATCCCACTTGTATCCTCCCAAATATATGGCGGCCACAGCGTCAAAGCTAAAATTCCAAAGATGGAAACGACAAAAAGAATTAGAGCTATTTCGCGCTGTTGGGAGGACTTCAACTTCATGGCAGTCAAAGCCTTTATTCTATATGGCTTAAAGCAAAGAAAGACGATTACCGCCGGAAAACATATTGTTGCAATTTCCAAACAATATAGTTTTAATGTTGTCATACTTTCACCCCAAAGACTATGTTACGCTTAAACATCCAGGGGGTGCGCTTTTTTCGGTGTCCTGGATTTTAGAATTTTTCCCACCTCTGACGGTCATAGCATAACTTGTTGCCGCCGATACACCGGAAATATTCACGATACTGCCCTCCTTGTTGAGAGAATTTTATTCTCCCTTGTCCCGACACTTACCAATCTGTTCAAACGCCTCCAAAAGCCGCTGATATGAGCCAGACATAGAATTGCAAATTTCCTTTCCTTTTCCATCTTTGTCTTGTGAATACGAAAAATCTTTACAATACTGAGCACAAGCCCGGAGGAGCTTTGTAAAGTCGCCTTTCTCTTTCCCAAACGGCCATGCTTCCAGTCCAGAGTCCTTAGACGCTCCAATCGTTAACCCGGACGGCCCATTATAGGGAACCGCACCGCCAAAGCCGACACTAAAATCCTGGGAAGAAATAACGCCAGCATTCCGCAGTTCTTTCAGTAAGCTGCCGTACTCGTCGCGGGTCATGTTTTTGACATCATATTTCTTTGCCAAAGAAGCCGCCATTTCATCCGTCAATTTTGACGTTTCCGGCTTTACTTTGTATTCTCCATCACCCGAAATGTAAGTGTCTGCACTCCGCCCATAGCGTGCGGCTGGATAATTTGACTTCGCATTTTGCAGCCCCGTCATCGCCAAATTTATATTCTGAGAACTTACCTTTTGAAAACCCGTAATCATAATTCCACCTCATTCTGTAATGGTTATACTCTCAGGCCCGAACATCGAAAGTCACAGTTTCCCCTTCGCAAGCCACCGGTTGTTTCTGCGCTGCATTCTTAATCTCCGCACGCGCAGCATCCCAGGCTTGCTTATAAACATCAGTGGAATCCCTAAGAAACTGATTTTCCGCCCTGGTAGGTAAATTCATCCAACCGCCGCCGCTTGTATTATATTGCGCCATTGCTTCCCCATCAGGCGAATATACCGTAGCAACCTGATTTTCGGGGGTACTATGAAGATCACCGGAACAGCCGCCAGCCAGCCCGCTGAAAGATTTCACAATACGCTCCGGCCTTCCTTTGCCTTTGAGCTGTGCTAACATCCTGTCGAGAAATTCCAAAGTGGGGTCTTCTCCTTTATGCGCCTTCTCCGCCTTTTGCAGTTCCTGCGTCATCTGTGCAATCGGAGCAGAACGGTCAGGAGAAACATACTTGCCCATCTGTGCAAGACGGAGGTTAATCGCCTCTTGGCTCATATAAATACCTTTTTGAGCATCTCTCCGCGCTAACTCCTGGAGTTTCTTAGCAAAATCGTCTGTCATTGCATTTTTAGACGCTTCAACCGCCTTTTTCTGGATGATAGGTGTTTCCCCCCACCTGGCGGCCTCCCGAAGACTATTTACTCCGCCAATTTGCATACTATACGATCTCCTTTCTATTCCGCGCTGTCAATGCTCTTTTTGAACGTGTTCCAAATATCGTCATAAATGGACTGGAACAGCGATTCCCGTTGAACAGCGCCGGTGTCCGCTGTCTCCCAATCTTCAAAGTGAATTTCTTCCCCCTCCTCTACGCAGTCCCGCCGCTTTAACTCGGCCAGGATGCTGGAGGCCCCCTTTTGGAACGTGGACGTTATACCATGTGCGGAGGAAAGAGCGCGGTCAATTTCACCGTAAATATCGTCTGCGGAGGTGTCGATCTGCCAATGGGTATCATTCTCGCCGTTCCCCGCCCACTCTGCGGCCATGCTGTAAGCCTTGCCCATGTAGCCCTCCTGAGTGGGGTTGTGATCCGATACCCGGTTCAGTTCCGCCGCGCCCTGCTGCATAAACTGCTCACGCGCCGCCCTGGTTGCGTCCAGCAGCTTGGAAACGTCCTCCAGCTTCATCTGCTCCGGCAAAGCCTTGTTGCCGTCCAGCATATCCTGATATTCTTGAATGGTTTGGTCGAAGGCGGAGAGCTGATCCCGGTATTCCATCAAAGACGTTTCATGCTGCTGGCTCAAATACGCGCCCACTTTACACTGGTTTAAGTAGAAGTGCAGTAGGCCCTCCGGCATTTCCTCCAGAGGGGAATTTTTCTTGCCCTCCGTGGCCTCCGCCGACAGCTCCAACGTATCAAACCGGGTTTTCATATCCTTTGCCTGATTTTTCGCGTTCAGCAGATTTTCGGACAGCCGGTGCAGCGTGTCATTGACCGGCGGCTGAACAAGTTTCTGCCCCAGCGGTTTAGTCTGCTGAAAGATGCTGTTTTGGTGAAAAAGATTTGCGAAGTTTGTTACATTCATTTTATCTGCCTCGTTTCTGCTCCTAATTTAATCGGCCCAACCGGGGCCGCAAATATCTGTAATACAATGCTCCTATTGCACCGCCTCCACGCTCTCGGCTATTTTAATAAGTTCATCACTTGAACAGTGAGCGGATATTACAAAAATTGCACTTTTTTCTTCATCGCTCCATATTAACGTATTTGTGTTGCCCTCCCGTTGATCCAAATACAAATCAGCGGCATTATCGCCAACTATGACAGTTTGCACATCGGTTCCCTGATATTCAGAGTACACACTTACGGATTCTCGATTCCTGGTATAAGTGAATGAGAGTAAATACCCTTCATCATTTTCGTAAATAATACTTACATGATTATCCGATATAGATTTTTTCAGCTCGTTATAGCCCTCTGGAATCCATGTGGGCCGGTATTCAGCCAGTTCTTTTGGGGCCTCCTGCGTCTCCACACTCTCGGCAATTTTAACTATTGTTTCACCGTCAAGAGTTGATGTAATCCAGAAAATTCTCTGCTTATTTTCATCTTCCCATACTAAATGATTCACAGCTCCACTTGTATTGTCGATGTATAGGTCAGCAGGAATATTGCTCACATAAGCATCTATAAGTTGGGTATCCTCTCCTATTTGAAGATTCATTGATTCTGTATTCATATAGCAGTTAAAAAGAATTATATCTTCCTCTGGATTTTCATAAATAGCAATTATGTGTGCTCTGTCCTTTGGCTCTGTTATGAGTTTATACCCGTCTGGCACCCAGGTCGGACAGTACACAATATTCTTCGGGGCAGTTTGATCTTTGCCAGTATAACGGTACACAAACCACCCCTCCGACAATTCCCGCACCCATCCCACAAAAGCCGCCCGCGCCTCCGGGCTGACTGCCAGGACGGTACAGCCGCTCAACAGCACCGCCAACAGGAGGCAGGCCGCAGCCTGGGCGATCCGATACCGAATAGGGTGGTCGGCCCGGCGGATCAGCTTTTTCATTTTGCGCTCAAAGGCCGGTGAAAAAGTCAGGGCTTCATCCTCGCTCAATATTTCCTCGGAGGGTATTTCCTCTAATTCCATGAAATACGCCTCTTGCAAAGCCGCTTTAAGCGTCGTCATTTTCATGCTCCTTTGTCAGTTGTTCCAGCAGCTTCTTCCGCCCCCGCTGGGCGCGTTTTTTCACTGTCTCCGCCTCAATGCCCAGCAGCTTGGAAATTTCTGTCAGCTTGTATTCCTCCACGCATTGAAGATACAGAACATCCCTGTAAAGTACCGGCAGTTCCCGGATGGCGCTTAACACTTCCTCGTATGCAATTCGTTCCAGTACATCCTCCTCCAAATCATATTCTATCGGGATCATGGCCTCTGGGCGTTCAAGGACATTCTCTTTCTTTCGCTCCGCAAGCATGGTGAGCGAAATGTTTCTAACTATAATAACCGTAAATAGCCTCGTTCGGGGACAATTCACCTGTCCGATTTTTGAAAAATTTTTCACCAGCCGCAGAAAAGCCTCCTGTACCGCGTCCTCGGCCAGTTGGTGATCTTTCAAAATCTTCATGGCGATATGCAGCATAGTCCGCCGGTGGCTGTAATATAGCTTTTCAAACTTCGCCCGTTCCTCCGGCGTGTCCAACATTTGCAAGTATATTAACATGGGGTGTTACCTCGTATTCCGCTTCATATAGGGTGGGCCGTGATTTTGACAATACTTCCCCGTAAAAATACTACTGTATATATAAACCTGGAAAAGAAAAGTTTGGGGACAAGATTTTTGAAAAATTTCAAAATAATTTTTCTCCATCAAGAAATGTGTCTCACCGTGAGACGCATTTCTCAATAGGGCAAAGGCGATACGGTGCGTACATATTATAGCATTAAGGTGTATTAGGTTCACTGGGTTCGTCCAGGTCGAAGCCTGGGACAATGATGGTGTCGGGGTATTCGGTGGGGGCGCTGCCCTTGTCAGGAAGGACACCAATATCGGGATGGGCCTCTATACTTTCGCCTGCCAATATATACATATCCCCGTTCAATTCGCAAAAGGTGCTGATACCGTCTTTGGTATCCCAATTTATATCCTCATAATCTCCTTGACCAGAACCAACGTAAAAACACCTTGCTCCATTTTCTGCAAGGGCGAAAATCTGTTCCGCTGTCAAGAAGTAATAGTATCCGTTGTAGGCATCAAAGGCGCCGGAGATATTGACAGAAATTGCATCAGTGGCATTGATTGTCACATTCAGGCTTTTGTTTGCGTTATTTAGCACCTGTTCAAGCGTTGATTCGAGAGGAGTACGAACAAGCACAGAATACTTGTAGTTAATATCGTCAGTTATGCTTATTTTCAAAGCAAGGGCAGAACCGATATTATCATTGAACCCTTTCGGTCGATACATATCACCTGCAAATTCTCCAGGATTACTCTGAGACAAATCCACCACGTTAATTGTTTTTTGGGGAACTGTATCGCTAACCCCAGGCCCAAGATTGGGATTAGGAGGCGGCGCAACTCCACCCGGCCCTTTCAAAAGGCCCGGTAATGCTGCCATAGCTACTGTGACAATCAGGCCAAAACACGCCGCCATAGCGCCCCATTTCAGCCAGCCGCTTTTCTTTTTGCGCTCATAGGTGATTGCTTCCATGATGTACTTGTCGTTGACTTTTCCCAGCGCGCTGGAAAACTGTTCTGCGTTCATCGTACAACCCCTCTTTCTTCAAAATAGTTCCGCAGTTGTTTTCGGATACGGGTCAGCCGGACGGATACATTCTTTTCCGATAAGCCTGTCCGCGCCGCGATCTCCCCATAGCTGTCAGAAAACCAGTACCGCCGCATAAGCAGAACGCGATTCTCCGGGGATAGAGTATCCAGAAAGTCCTCGATCAGCCGAATAAGCTCCTGTTCCTCCATGTTCCCCTCCACAGTCTGGGGCGAGGCCAGACAGCCCTCCAGTTCTTCCAGCGCCACGGTGTAGCTACCGCCGCCACGCTTGGCCGCCCTGTCCGCATGATACCGCATGAGGGAAAGATTGCGGACGATTCGGCACAGAAATGCCAACAGCGGATTGGGCCGGGCCGGTGGAATAGCGTTCCAAGCGCCCAGATAGGCATCGTTCACGCACTCCTCCGCGTCTTGGCTGTTGTATAGGATATTGTAAGACAAACGGTGGCAGGTCTTGCCGTATTTGCCGTCCAGCTCCCGGATTGCCTGCTCTGACCGGGCGAAGAACAGTTCTATGATGGCGCTGTCATCCATCGGTGTATCCCCCCTTTCTGTCCCTCAACTATCTACTATGGATTTTTTGGAAAATACTACACGCTACAACAAAATTTTTTTGAAATTCCCAAAGAAGTTTTCTTTGCAATAAAATCATTATAATATGTGGAGTATTAGGGCGCAAGCGTATGTGTTTTGGGCCTTTATTTCTCTTTTGAGGAGGCCAGCAGCGTTTTTGTTTGTCAGAAATGCGTCTCACGGTGAGACGCATTTCTCACCTTGGACAAGGTTCACGATCTCAAGCCCCTTTTCTTTTGCGTATCTGACGGTATAGGCCGTCCCGCCGCTGTCCCTGTTGAGATAGCAGACGCATACCCCGCTGTTGTCTACCAAATGACGGTTGCGCCTGTGCATACAGCCCCTGGTGTACTGCTGGGCTGTGTAGACGACTTTATCTGCTTGGGCCTTGATGCGCTCATACTCCGCCACATCCTCCGGCCTCCATCCCCTGGTCTGCGTCAGACACGGCAGAACAAGGATCAGCTTCATATCGGGGTAGCTCTCACGTAGACGGATCACCGTCCGGGCGGCGAGGGCATCAAAACCCAGGGCGCCCCCGGCACCGTAGTATCGGATGCCCTTTTGGTATTGGGCCGATATGACACACTCCAGCCTGCTGGCAATCTCCGCCTGTTCCTCTGGCGGCAGCTCCCGGTGGCCCGTAAAGCAGCAGGTCTGCATCCGTTTTTTTGCTATTTCCATTTTTCGCTCCCTTTCCGCTGATTTTTCATCCCTGATTGCACATCCTATTATAGCCTATTATCGAAGTAAATTAAAGCCTTCTTTCGTTCTATTTTACGGCCTAAAACGAATGTAGAATAGTTTCAAAAGAGGTGATAGACTATGGATGTACTTGGACGGATCGAACAGCTCATGGAACAGCGGGGTTGGAGCGTATATCGCCTATGCAAAGAGTCCGGCTTGGCACAGTCTACACTGTCACACGTTTTCCGCAAGGATTCGGAGCCAACGATCTCAACACTGGAAACAATCTGCAAGGCGTTTGGTATGACACTGGGCGAGTTTTTTGCGGAGGGGGAGCTTGTGCCACTGACCAAGGAACAGCAGGTACTGCTGGATAAATGGGCGTTGCTGACCGCTGAACAGAAACAGCTTGTTTTGAATATGATCGACAATATGAAATAATGGTGGCCGTAAGAAATGCGTCTCACGGTGAGACGCATTTTGTCAAATCCCTTGTTTGGGGCGCGGCCCTGTGGTATTATGAACGTACCAGCTATCAGGGGGGCTACTATGAGCATCCGCACGTTAGCCAGCGGTGCGTCCGCATGGCGGGGATATGAATACTACGAGGGGAAAAAGGTGCTTTCCTTTTCCCAAACGGGCGAGGACGAGTACACGGGACAGGTGGCCGGGAGCGGCTCCGCCCCCTATCAGGTGAAAATCAATATCGCCCATCCCCGGCAGTCCAAATGCAACTGTCCCCATGCGGACGGGCGGCGGGTGATCTGTAAGCACATGGTCGCCCTGTTCTTCTCGGCGTTCCCGGAGGAAGCGGAGCAGTACATGGAGGAAGTAGAGGAATACGAACGGGAGGAAGAACAGCGCATGGAAGATCACTATGAGGCGCTGCGCTCCTATGTGAAAAGCCTGTCCAAAAAGGAATTGCAGGATCAGCTCTTTGAGGCCCTGGCCGAGTTGGATGAACGGGGTCGCAGGTATTACCGTTAGCCATTCAGCAGAAAAATACGTCTCACGGTGAGACGCATTTCCCGTGGGAAACGCGCCGCGCCGTGAGACGTTCCTTTATTCAGAGTAATACAACGGTCTGCCTATGGTGGTAAAGCCCTCCTGCTTTGTAACGACTACATTATTATAGCCGCTGGCGCAGTGGATAATCAGGATATTGCCGCTCTCGTCCCAGCCGCCCACGATGCCAACGTGGGTGTCCTCCGGGTAGAATACCAAATCGCCCGGCTGCGCCTCAGTCCAGGTAATTGCTGTGCAGTAAGTATGCTGAGCGTGAGCGCCCCCGCCGTGGCCTATGGTGTAGGCCCCATCGGAGATATTGTAAAATACCCAATCCACAAAACCGGAGCAGTCGAGGCCGTAGGGCCGGTAGGTTCCGGTTGTGCTGCTGCCGTCTGCCCATACCTTCTGAATGGTCCCCCAGCGGCTGTCCCAGCCGATCACCCGGCTTTTGCCGCCCCAAAAATAATTGACTTTCCCCACCAGCTTACAGGCAGTCTCCACCACGGCCCGCCGTTCCGGGGAAAGACCGTCGGGGAGGTTCCGCAGGATGTTCCGGGCCTGCTCCTGGGACGCAGACAGGTCGGTAAGCAGCAGATTCATTGTGGCAAGCTCGGCCAGCAGCTCCGTCAGTGCCCGGTTCTGATACTCGGTAAAGGCATACTCTGTCCGCATATCCTCGGCGGTTTTGGCCGTAATGGTGATATGCAGAATACGCTCTGTCCAGCTATCGTCTGTGTCATCGTCCGGGTCGCTGTCCGGGTGGGGGATCGTCTCCACTTCTGATGTAATAGCGCACATATCCCAAAAGACGGCCTTCAGCCGGTCCACCCGGTCAGGGGTCAGGGCGGCAACGTCTGTTCCGTCGTCGGCCCCCGCCGTCCTCGCGGCGAACACGGCGACAACCTCCCGCCAGTCCGGGCCTTGGCCCTGGATGTCGATGCTGTCGTAGTCGCCGGTCTGCATCGTCTCCAGTGTGTTGGCCAGCTCCATGTTGAGCTGCCCCACGGCCACATTGAGGGGCATGGCCCCCGGCGTCGGTTCATTGGCAAAGAGGATGCCGAATGGTGAGGCGATAATCGCCGCAACTAAAACAATCAGGCAGATAATCGGGATCAGGAACGCACCGCCCAAAAGTCCGGCGATGGCGCTGATCAGGGAGGACACGGCCTTGGCCGTCACAACGGCGGCTTTCCGGGACAGATCCAGCGCGGTCTTGGCCCTGCTTCCAGACTGTTGGAGCAGCTTGCGCTGGGCGTTGCGCTGAACGCGCCGTTTTGCCAGCTCTAAAGGCCGCGCCGCCGTTTTCTTCTTCGCCGCTGCAGACGCCGCTTTCGCGGTAGACTTGGACGCCGCAGCAGTCTGCCGGGTCTTGGGGATAAAAGAGCCGCCAGTGGGCTTCTCTTTCGGAGCAAAAGAGCGCCGGGGGCGCTCTTTGATTGGATTGATAGATTGATTGCCGGGAGAGGCAGGGGTACTCCCCGCGATGTGCCTGGGCGCTGGCTGGCGTTCCGGGCGGGGCGGGGTGGGAACGCGTCCCGCCTTTGCCCGCCGGGTCTGTGCCTCTGCCTTGGCCTTTTGCCTCATGCGCTCCTGGGGCTTCGGCTGGGCCGCTGCAGGTTTTCGTCCCGGTGGGCTGGTCTGCCGCTGGCCTGGGGGACCGGCGGGCCTGCGCCGGATGTCCGTCTGCCGGTTCCGCTTCTCCTTAATGGCAGTATGCCGCATCCGCTCTTTCGGGGTCGGCCCTGCCGGGGCACGATCCGGGCCGGGGCGGGAGGCCGCTGGCCGCTCACGGACGGTATCAGGCCGGCGCTCCCGCATGGGGGCGGGGCGGCGGCTATCCTCCGGGGGGCGCGTCCGCATATCGCCGGTGGGCCTCTCCCGTGGATGCTCTTGTGGCTGCTCCCGTGGATGTCCCCCTGCCGGGGGCGGCGGGGCCTCCGTACCAGCTGGGGGCGCTTCGCCGGGTGGCTGCTCCCTGTGTTCCTGTTTCTTCTGCTGCTTCCGCTTATGGCGGGAAATGGATTTTGAAACGGCTGTGGCGGTGCGATCCCGGAGGCTGTCGGCGGTGGTGTAGATCATTTCCTCCACCTGCTCCGCCGCCTGGACTTCCGGGGCCGTATCCGTACTGCCGCTCGTACCCCGGTTCCGCTGCCGCTGGGTCAGCTCTTTCACATATTTAGCCGTCATCTGGCGGCGCACGTCCTTTTTCACAGAGCCGCTTTTCTTGTCACTTTTCCCCTTGATTTTATCGCTGTTTTTTCGCTCCCGCACTTCGGGCAAGGTATTCGCCTCCTTTCAAAACGGGGAAATGCGTCTCACCGTGAGACGCATTTCCCGGCAGTGGTTCAGTTTTCTCCGGGCGTTGTGGACATCAAGCGGTAAAGGCCGGAATCGCGGGGGATGGTGTTGGCAAAGGGCACCAGCGCCCCGCCAAACCGCAGCAGGCCGTGTCCGGGGTCGGCGTTGGTGATGTAGCCCATCTGCGTATCGGAAATGTGCAGGAGCTTGGACAGCTCCGCCCGGTCGGTGGCGGACTGATTGAACAGAAGCAGAAATTCGCTGTTGGCCAGCATGAGCCGCGCTGTCTCGGACTTCAGACATTCCTCCACGTTCTGCGTCGCCGCCGTCATGATCCCGGCGTACTTGCGGAAGCGTTTCCACGCCCGGTAGAGAAATTCGCCGGAATAGTGGTACTTAAAGTACAGGTAGCACTCGTCAATGAATACCCATGTAAACTTGCCCCGCTTGCGGTTCTCCATCACCCGGTTCTGGATGGCTTCCAGCGTCACCACCAGGGCCGTGGGCCGCAGCTGCTCCCCCATCTCGTAGAGGTCAAGGACAACCAGCCGGTTATCCATGTTGACGTTGGTGGGGTGGGCGAACACATTCAAGCTGCCCTCGGTGATCAGCTCGGCGGCGAGGGCAATCTCCCGCGCCTCCGGGTCGGCCTGCTTCAGCACTTCCTCCCGCCAGTCGGTGAGCAGGGGCATCCGCACCTTGCCCTTTCCTTGGAAGTAGTTTTGATAGATATTGGTGGTACAGCGGTCAATGATGGATTTATGGCTGGCGCTCATGCGCCCCGCGCCCATCTGCTGCTCCAAAATGCTGGTGATGATCTCAGACTTCATGGCAACGGGGTTTTCGTCGTCGGCGTAGCCGCTGGCAAGGTCAAGGGGGGAAATATGGTGCTGGCTGTGGGGGGAGATTTCGATAATCTCGCCGCCCAGAGCCTTGGCCAGCGGGCCGTATTCGCGTTCGGCGTCAATGATGATCACATCGTCACCGGTGCCCAGCACAACCTCGGTAATGGCGTCTTTCATACCCATACTCTTGCCGGAGCCGGAGACGCCCAAATAAAAGCCGTGGGGTGAAATGAGCCGCTTGCGGTCACAAATCAGAAGGTTGCGGGAAATGGCGTTAATGCCGTAGGACAGCCCGCCGGGGTCTTGTATCTCCTGCACCCGGTAGGGCATGAGGACGGCGGCGCTCTCGGTGGTCAGCGTCCGCAGGGCCTTGACGCGCCGGAGGCCGTAGGGCAGGACGGTGTTCAGCCCGTCCTCCTGCTGGTAGCGCAAAACGGAAAACTGGCATAGGTGTTCCCGGCCAATGGACAGCAGGGTTTCCGTGTCCGCGTCCAACTGCTCCAGCGTGTCCGCAATATGCACCAGCGTCACCACGGCAAAAATCATGCGCTGGTCGCGCTCGGTAAGGTCGGACAAAAATTCCTTTGTCTCGGCCCGGAGCTGTTCCAACTCGTAGGGAATGGCGGCGGTAAAATTATTCCGGTCGTTCTGCCGCTGCTGCCAGCGGGTGATGTCGCTCTCAATTCCTAAAATCCGGCTTTGAATTTCTTTCACAGCCTCATCCGTGGGAATGGGCAGGATGTCAATGGACAGCATGAGGCTGCGGTCAAAATCGGACAGGTCGGAGATCATATCGTCCTCAATATAGCTGGCGTACTCCTTGAGAAAGAGGACGCGCCCATACTTGCCGCCCATCTCAAAGTGTCCGGCCTTAAAGGAAATACCGTCCGGGCAAACCAGGTCTTTGAAGTCTACCCCATGCCGGATAGCCGCAGTTTGGTCGAAGGTGAAATACTGCTCCTCTCCGGGCCGGAAAAAATCATGGAGGATGCGGAGCCGGTCATGGTTGGCAACCTCCCGCGCCGTGCTGTCCAGCCGCCCCAGGCTTTTGGTCAGGTTGCCGTCCACCCGCCGGAAATAGGAACGGGTTTCCTCGATCTTCCGCTGGGGGATGGACAGGGTGATATACTTCTCCTGCACAAGATTGTTGCTCTCGGCAGCGCGGCGCTTCAAAATGGCGTTGGCCTCCTGCCGGTACTCGTCCAGCCCGTCCCAGCGTTCCTCCATTAAAATACTGCGCTCAAAGTCCACGGGGTTCAGACGGCGGTTGATAATGGTGATCTTGGTGGCGGCATCGGTGGGCAGGGAGTTAAGGACGCCGCCGTAGGCCAGGAAAATGCCCCGCCGCTCCTCGTCGGAGGCGGCGGCGTAGTTCACGTCGGTGAGCCGCCAGCTCTTGCTGTGCCGGTTCCCCACAAGCCAGATGCCGTCCGGGTACACGCACTTGACGGGGATCGTTGCCTGGACGCTCCGGGGGACGGTGAATTTCTCCCGTTCGCTCTTGTTGGCAAAGACAAGAGATTTAATCAAAGTCCTGCCCTCCTTTCCGCTTCAGCAGCTCATAGTGAAAGTTCCGGGAAACAAAGCGGCGGTCCCCGGCGCAGAGAATTTCGGACTTGATAAAAGCCCAGGCAAACTGCTCCAGCGTCATGCCGTTGTAGTTGAAAAAGCCCGCCAGGGCGATGGGGGCGGCAGCGAGGATGCACACCCAGCTTGCCGTCTCCTTTCCGATCATGGGGCCGAGGCCCAGGTACACGCCCACGGCCAGCCCCACGGCGACAGCGGCGCAGAAAAACTGCCGCGCTGACAGGCCGAAAAAGATGGTTTCCTTGTGCTGGCGTACTTCTTTGGGGATTTTAATTTCCATGGGATTCTCCTTTCGCGGATAAAATAAAGGAACAGCGAATAAACCGCCGTCCCCTATGTGCTGTTATGCCATTGGATACTGCTGGGCACTTCGTTCCCCCACACGTCCCAGCCGGGGGCCGGGTAACGGGCGAACAGCTCCACGCGGGGCACGTTGCCCATAAGGGCCACAATGCGCCGCCGGGCCTCGTCCGGCTTTTTGCTGTGTTCCTCCACATGGGAAATGATCACCTGATGGACATTCTTAGCCTGCCGCCTGGGCTGGCCCCTGGTGGCAAGCAGACAAATCTCGGCATTGGAGCGCGTCCAATAGCCCAGGCCCCAATAGATGCTGTCCGCTTTGGGGGCCAGCTTGATCCAGGTGAAAGCAACGGTCTTAAAGGTGAAGCCCCACGCCCGGACGACTTCCAATGCCTCCGGGAGCATGGGACAGGTGGCCCACAGAAACAGAACACAGTCTTTTCCGGCCAGCCCCGTCACGGGCAGGGCCTTGATGTCCTCCAACGTCATAGTGGGGTAGTGCCGCTCGGCCACGCCCTGCCCTTTCCAGTTCTGATAACGCCAGGGCGGGTCGGCATAAATCACACTGTATTTTCCTATAAGCCGAACATCTCCTTTACGATCCGGCTGGCCCCCCGGACAAGGCCGGTCAGGATAAGCATATTGAAAATGAGCTGTCCGATGTACTGCCACGCCATTGTGACGGCGGGCAAGCTGCTGTCCACGGCGGGGGCGCTGCTGGACAGGAACGCCGAGTAAATGAGACAGGCCAGCACAATTACTGCACCCTCCATGCACACGCCGATGTAGCTCTTAATGAACGCCCTGCCGCTGGATGACGTGGTTTGTCCGGCAAAGGAGGCTAACGGCAAGGGAGCCAGGGCGGTAAACATATACAGCCGGAAAAACCGCCCGTAGACGGTGAGCAGCAGAATAAAGGACATGACGGTTATAAAGAGGGTGCCCAACAGGGACACCAGCCACAGGGGGATGCTCTCCAACAGGCCCACCCCCTCTATCGCGGTCACGATCTCGCCGGGCAGCGATGCCGCCGTGGTAATGGAGCCGCCCAGCCCGCTCATCACGGTTTGGGTGATGCCGCCGCAGATATTGAAAATTGCGGTCATAATCTCCATACACCGGCCCACGGCGGTTTTGGCGAGGATAAAGCGGATCAGGTGGCGCAGAACATACTCCGGCCTCTGGAAGTCCCGGAAGCTGGCGGCGCTCTGAAAGATAGCCATAGCGAAAAACAGCACCAAAAGGCCGTAGCCGATGCCCACAAGGGCATTGTGGACGTTTAGGATCAGGCCCCAAATGGTGCCGCCCTTGAACGTCTCCGGGGATTGGGTCAGAAGCGCCCACATTTCCGCCAGCTTGTCGTTCCAGCCTGCCAGGGCGCTCTCCAAATTGCTGACGATCCAGTTGTCACTCAAATAAAATCACCTCTTTCGTTGGGGGAAATGCGTCTCACGGTGAGACGCATTTCCCCGGCGTAGGGTTGACGGGGCCGGTCACACCGCGCCAATGGCGGTCAAAATTTCTTTCGCGAAAGCGATCATAAGCCCGCCGAACAGACACAGGAAGCCCTGGGTGCGCTGGCTGGCGTCGTGGGACTGGATGGACATACCCACCTGCACGATGCCCCAGCCCAGGATAATGACGCCCAGGGCCTTGATAATGGAGAAGATAAAGTCGGACAGGTTGTTGACAATATCCAGCGGGTCGCCGCCTGCGGCGGAAGCCGGGACGGTGAACAGGCACAGGGACAGCACCAGCGCCGTCCAGACGGCCATGTACCGGCGGACCTTGCTCTGGGTGGTGAGAGTCGTGTTGGAAATGTGCTTTTTCATAGTAGAATTTCCTCCTTTTTTCATTCGATGATTTCTACATCGTCCAGCGACGTAAAGGAAAAGTCCAGGTCGCCCACGTCGTAAAGGCAAACTGGACTGTGTATATAAGCGGCCGCGCCCCCGTCAGCCGTGAACTTGATAGCGGGGTGCTTCATCAGATCGTACTTATCGTCAATGACCGGGGCCTCGCCGCGAATGAGGACGATGGCCTTTTTGTTGTCCAGCATCCGTACTTCGTCGGGTGTGAGTAATTCGCGCCCGGCCTGTTGAAAATTCTGGCTGTACGATCCGTTGCGCCCCTTGCTCTGGCTGCTGGTTTGGGTCTGGATCGTCTCCTTGCCCAGCAGCTCCGAAACATATTTGTGCGTACTCTGCTCGTTCCCGCCCAAATAGATAAAGGCATCCGCGTTGCCGATGATACCCTCCCAGTCATCTTTGAAAAGGGCCTTGAGCTGGGAAATGTTTTGCAGTATAATGGTGGCCATCACGTTGCGGGAGCGCATGGTGGCCTGAAGTCGGGCGTAGCCGTCCGGCAGTGACACATTGGCAAATTCGTCGAACATGAGCCGGACGGGAATGGGCAGACTGCCGCCGTGTACCTTGTCGGCTTGAAAGTAAAGCTCCTGGAACGCCTGGGAATAGAGCATACCAACAAGGAAATTGAGGCTCACATCGTTGCTGTCCGGGATAATGCAGAAAATGGCCTGTTTCCGTTCCCCCAGCTTGCCCAGCTCCATCTCGTCCCGGCTGGTGATGCGCTGTATCTCCGGCAGGGAAAAGGGAGCGAGGCGCACGGCGGCGCTGATCAAGATGCTCATGGCTGTTTCGCTGGGGGCCTGCTTGAACACTTTGTATTGCCGCACGGCGATGTGGTTGGGGTTTTCTTCCTCCAACGCCTGAAAGAGCAGGTCAAGGGCTGAAACATGGTCGCCGTCCCCCTCCTTGGCCGCGCCGTACTCCAGCATGGTGAGCATCATCTCCATGTTCTGATCCTCCGGCGGGGCCTCGTGGAGCAGATAGAGCATGAGGGCGCTGTCCAGGGCCGTCTCGCTTTTCTCCCAAAACGGGTCATTGGAATGTGCGTTTTTCGGGGTGGTGTTGCGAATGAAATTGGCGATCAGCTTCAGCACATCGGCGTCGTTGCGGATGTAGTGGAACGGGTTGTAGCAGTCGGAGCGATCCGGGTCAACGAGGTCGAAAACCTTGATCGTGTACCCCTCCCGGAGCAGCAGGGGGATGGAGTCGCGGGCAAGTTCCCCTTTCGGGTCAGTCGCTATATACGATGCGTTGGCCTCGTAAATGTTGGGCTTCACGATGTAGCGGGTCTTGCCCGCGCCGGAGCCGCCCACCACGATTTGCAGGAGGTTGCGGAAGTGCTGGCGGCTGTTTAAGCTCATCCGCAGGTTCTGCGTGAGGATGGCGTTGCGCTTGGGGTCTTTGTCCCGATACTTGCGGTCAAGCTGGCGGGGATTTCCCCAGCGGGCGCTGCCGTGTTCCTCTCCGGGGCGGCGGTTCTGCTTACCGGAAATGTACAGCACCACAGCAAAGGCATACACCACCAGCGCCCCCAGCATGAATTTAAGAGTATAGGGCGTCCAGCGGAGCAGAAACGGGTGGTCGGCCCACTCGGAAAACTTACCCAGCACTTCAAATGCCGTCATGCCGTCCTCATAGCCGGAGGCCAGCCCCGCGCCGATCCACAGCACGGGCAGGGCGAGGAAGAGCCACTTGGAATAGCTGTTGTCCGATTGATTTTTCACCGCCCACCCCGCCTTTTCGCCGGAAACTCCAGCCGCAGCCCCTGCTCAGGCCGGAGGGCGGCAAAAATGGATTCCCGGTTACGCTTCACCTCGTAGTCCGTCGCGCCGCCCTGGGTGATGGTGGCGGTGTGCAGGCCCCGGATGCTGCGGGCGGCGACACGTCCAAAAAAACAGCCGTCCAATGTCGCGTTCAAAAAGCCGACGCCATCCAATTCACAGTCAACGGTATTGCAGGATTTGAGGCGGGCCTCTTGGAATGAAACATTTCGCAGGGTACTGTCGTGAAAATGGGTGTGGTCGATGGACGCATTAAAGAATGTGGCGTACTGCATAACGCAGCTATGAAATTCAGAACTGGACAGAGTTGCCCCGTCAAAGGTGGCCTCCCTGATCCGGCACACGGCAAAGGTGCAGTTGCTGAAATAGGAAAAGTTAAAATCCGTGTGGTCGGGTATGCAGTAGAATGTCACCTGGTCAAAGTAAGTTTCCCGGAAAAAGTTCGGGGGAAAGCCCGCCTTTGCCGCGCAGTCATAAAGCCGCTGATTGACGATTTTTAACTTGCGGCCAATGGGCGGGTCATAGCTCCGATATTTGTACTGCTTGCTGCTGCTTTTGGTATAGGGCTGGTCTAACAGTGATTTCTGATGCTGGAAATCTTCAATTTTCTGTTGAAATGCCAGCCATTCCGAATTGTAGATTCCCAACCGTCCGCATACCGTGTCTATTTCAGCCAGCATTTCCTGAACCGTCTGCTCCCCCCGTCCTTGCAGGGTATCGTTCAAGCGCCGTACAATTTTAGCGTCATCCCCCGGCGGGTATTTTACGGGGTCGCACATGATCAGAAATTCTTTCAGATATTTGCTGATGTCCAGACTGCTGGGTACTGCCTTAAAATCGTCTATGGTGTTCGCCTCCTTATAAGAGAGCGGAAATACGTCTCACGGTGAGACGCATTTCCGCTCAGAATTGGTGCTGAGAAAAGCCGCGCCACAGCTATGGGGCGCTCTCGCGTTTGGGCTGGACGTCGGCGCATCGCCTCCGCTCACCGCCTGGGGCCAGTCCGCTTTTTCGGCTTCTGCGTTACGGCCTTGATCTTCTTCATGTCAAAGCCCCAGTCCTGGGGAGCGATGTCTTTCAGATTGTCGCTCCATTGGACAACGCAGCTAACGCGATAATGGCCGCTTTCATCCACCCGCCGTCTGAAAATGCAATACTTCTGGCCCCTCGCGGCTCCCTTGGGTGCGAACGCAAAACCGTATTCCTGCCTTGTGTCGATGATATGGTAGGCAGGGCCGGGGCCATTTTCACTTGCCGCAAGATAATACTTGGGGTAAAACTCAGGTTCCCGGATGTAGTCCAGCGGCTCATACTTCGCGCCGATCTGCTCCATGCGCTCGGCAAACTCGCAGATGTGGTAGTGACAATTCCCAACTGCCGTGTGGTACTCGTCGATAAACCGGCATACCCGTTCAGCCGGTTCCCTGTCGGGGTAGGTGATTCGGATGCGCCCGCCGTCCGGGATATGGAACAGCGTTTCATAGTCGCTGTTGATAAAGCGGATATACTTTTTCTCGGACATACTTCCTCCTTTCATGCAGGGGGGAAATGCGTCTCACGGTGAGACGCATTTCCCGGTAGGGTTCTCAATAGCCGGTTTTGGGCAGGGGCGTGGGCTTGCCGTACACAGTCGTCACCCAGCGGGACACGGCCTGCACCCATACGCCGTCATGGGTTCCGCCCACGTCGGCCACGTTTACAAAGCTGCTGCCGGGGGTCAGGCCGGACACGGCCTTACAGTGGAGCATGGGGGCTTCCACCTGGCTAAAGCCTCCGGGGACCTGCCCGAACACGAACATGATTTCGGTGACGCGCTCATTGGCCGCAAGGCCCAGGGCTGTGGGGGACGCCGCCAGTGTGTAATTCCGGCTGGTGCTGAGACTGTCGGCCAGGGTGCGGTAGTCCCCGGTGTTGTTCACCTTATAGACAATCTTATAGGTTCCGGGGAAATTGTAGGTGCCGGTGACAACCTTATCCAGCCGGACGGCGGCGGGCAGGGTGTCGCGCCAGTAGAACGACTGGAGCATGACGTTGCTGGTGTTGCCGATCCGGGAGAACACATAGCGGACAGGCTGGCCGCTGGTGGCCTCCTTGGGGCCGGTCTTTTCAATGGAAACGCCGGTTGACAGGCTCTTATTGGTGATTTCCAGCTTGACAATCTGGCCGCTGTACTCCAGCACGGCGGTATAGGTTTCCGAGGACGCGCCGTAGTTGGCCGGGGCCTTTGTCTCCCGGATGGTGTAGCGGCCCAGGGGGAGGGCCTTGGAGGACGCGAGGCCGTTGGCCCCGGTTACAATGGTGTCCACCTTGTTCCCGTTGCGCTCGTTGTAAATCTCAAAGGTGGCCCCCTCCAGCAGCGTACCGGCGGGCAGGCCATTGGTGGGGTTGTAGTCGGCGGACTTCTTCACAATCTGGATTTGTCCCCGGACGGCGGTGTTGGGCCAGGTAATGGTGGTACAGCCGCCGTACTGAACGTAAATCGTTTTAGGCTGGGTGTCCAGAATATAGCCGTCCGCACATTCAATCTCCCGGATGGTGTACTTACCGTCCGCGAGGCCCTGGTCGATATACACATAGCCCTCGTTGTCGCTCTGATAGGTGCCCACGGGATTCCCCTTGGCGTCGGAGAGCAGAAACGTCACGCCGTAGATGCCCTCGCCGGTGAGACTGTCCACCTTATGAATGAGGGCGCTCCCGGTCTGCCGGTTGGTGATCTCCAGTGTAGCCGTGCCGCCGTCCTTTACTTCGATTTGGTGGGGGGTATCGTCCAACTGATAGCCCTTGGCCGCTTTCAGCTCCGTCACCTGATACCATCCCTTTTCCGCTTCGGGCAGGGAAATAACGCCGTTTTGGTCGGTGGTATAGGTGCCGACAATTTCCCCGTTGAGCTTGCGGATTTCAAACTGAACTCCCTTAATGCGCTCCCCGGTTTCCTCGTCCTTTTTGATGATGGTGAGGCCCCCGATTTTGGTGTTATACACGGTGATGGTCTGCGTGTCGGTGGGGTTCACCTTGACGGTCTGCGTCCTGCTGCCCTCGTCCATAACGTAACCGGGCAGGGGCTTCGTCTCTGTGATGACCAGCGTACCCACCACGCCGGAAATGCGGATTTCGCCGTTGGCGTCGGTCTTATACAGGCCCTTGCTGGACAGGTGGCCGTAGTCGTCGTCCAGGTAGGAGCCGTCCGAGTAGGTGATCTGGAACTCCACCCCGGCCAGCGGTTCCCCGGTCTGCTTGTCCAGCTTCTTCACCACGATGCAGCCCTGCTTCTGATTGTAAAAGCGGAGGGTCTGCGCCTCGCCCACCTTGATTTTGATGGACTTGGGCGTAGTGTCGAGGACGTAGCCCTCCAATGTCTTGATTTCCTTGGCGGTAATGGTCACGCCGGGTTCCAGGCCCTCAATCACAATGCGGCCATTCTCGTCGGTGATATACTCGCCGTTGGAGCTGCCTACTACCTGACCATTGGACTCCGTTACCAGGAAAGTTACCCCTTTCAGCGGGTCCGTGGTCCCGGTGACATACTTCTCAATGACCAGCCGGGTCTTGGGGTCGTTCTCAAACGTCAAATCGTTGCCGCCAGTCCCGCCATTGTTCCCGGTATTGCCGCCGCCCGAACTGCCGCCCGTGCCGCTGGTGACACTGTTGGAGCCGTTGCGGACGATGATGGTCTGCGGGGTGGTGTTCAGCACATAGCCGCTGGGGACCTTGCTCTCGCTGACCACAACGGTACTGCCGGGAACGAGGCCGGATACGGTCACAGTCCCGTCCTTGCCGGTGGTGTAGCGGCCCAGCACGGTCCCGTTGCCGTCCTTCACGGTAAATTCCGTGCCGGGAACCGGCTTCCCGGTCATGGAGTCCAGCTTGGTCAGGGTCAAACTGCAAAGAGGCTCATTGAGAAACACAAGGGTCTGTGTGTCCTCCGGGTTGACGGTGACGGTCTGCGTCTGGGTAGACTGGTCGATCACATAGCCGGGAGCCGCCTTGACCTCCTTGGCGACGATAGTGCCGGTCACGCCGGAAACGCGGATTTCTCCCTTATCGTCCGTGGTGTACAGGCCGTTGCTGGAGAGGTGGCCGTTGTCGTTGTCCACATAGCCGCCGGAGGCGTAGGTGAGCTGGAACTGCGCCCCGGCGATCAGATTGCCGGAAACACTGTCCTTTTTCTGAATGACCAGCGTACCGGCCTTTTTATTCCAAAACGTCAACTGCTGGACTTCCCCGGCCTTAATCAAAATGTCCTGGGGCGTGCCGTCGAGGACATAGCCCTCCACGGTCTTGATTTCCCTGGCGATAACGGTTGTGCCGGGTTCGATACCGTCCAGAACGATCTCCCCCGCCTTGTCGGTGTAATAGCAGCCGTCGTCCGGGCCAACAGCGGCCCCAGAACCGTCTACCACCTTAAAGCAAACGCCGCTCAAAGGCTCGTTCTCCGTGCCCTCAATGAACTTTCGGATAATCAGGGTGGTGGCAGGCTCGTTGTCAAAAATCAGGCTGTTGGCAATGCCGGTACGGACAACGATATTTTTCGGGGTTTCGTCCTTGATATAGCCGGTGGGGGCCTTGCTCTCGGACACCACGATAGTGGCGTTGGGGGCCAGCCCGGAGACGGTCACAGTACCGTCCGTCCCGGTGATATACCGGCCATTGTTGGGGCCGATAGCCCTGCCCTCGCTGTCCCGAACCAGGAACTCCGCCCCTTTCAGCGGCTTCTTGGTCACAGCGTCCCGCTTCAAAATAGTGAGGGTACAGAGAGGGTCATCGTAGAAACGGAGGGTCTGCGTATCCCCGGCGTTGACCACAACGGTCTGCGGGGTGGGATCCGCCTGATAATTGTCCGGGGCCTTGACCTCGGATACCACATAGGTTCCGGGGAGCAGCTTGGACAGCACGATCTGGCCGCCGCGGTCGGTGGTGTACAGGCCGTTGCTGCTGGTGAGGCCCTCGTTGTCCGGGGTCAGCTCCCCGTTGGCGTTGGTGATTTTGAACTGAGCGCCGGAGAGGGGCAGCTTCGTCACACTGTCGTACTTCTCCACGATCAGCCCGCCCTTGGGGGTGTTGGTGACAATGACGGTCTGCGTGTCGCCGTTGGCCCCAATGACCACGTTGGTGCTGGGGCTGTCCATGACATAGCCTGCCGGGGCTTTTGTTTCAGTCAGTACATAGGCCCCCGGAGCGAGGTTGGTAATGCGGATTTCGCCGTTGCTGTCGGTGGTGAACAGGCCGTTCTGCGTCAGGGTGCTGTCGCCAATTACGCCGTCCAGCCCCACTTCACACCCTGCGGCGGTAGCCAACCGAAACTCCGCGCCGGGGAGGGGCTGGCCTGTGAGACTGTCCCGCTTCTGGATAATCAGACTGCCTTTCGGCTGGTTCTTAAAGGTGAGGGTAACGGTGCGGCCCTCCTTGATCTGCACGGTCTGGCTCTGGCTGTCGATGATAAAACCGGCAGGGGCGCGGGTTTCCGTAACTACCACGCTCTTGCCGGGTTTTAGCCCGCTAATGCGGATTTCGCCATTCTCGTCGGTGCGGTATATGCCGTTGCTGTCCCCAATCAGGGTGCCGTCCGCGTACATGATTTTGAACTCGGCGTCCTGGAGTGTAATGCTGGGGTTGACGGAGCATACCTTTCTGATAAGCAAAATCCCGTCCGGGGCGTTGTCAAAGCGGACGGTGACAACGCTCTGCTCCCCGCTGTCGGCCAGAAACACCGTCTCGGAGGCGTTGATGATGGAATACCCGTCAGCCGGGTCTACTTCCTCCACCACATAGGTGCCGCTTTTCAGCCCTGTCCAAATGGCGGTGCCGTTCTTCCCGGTCACTTTCTGACCGATCACGGTGCCGCCTGTGCCGGAAGTCCCGCCCAGGTAGCGGAGCTGGAAGGTGCATCCCGGCAGGGCCTCATGGGTCACACTGTCGTATTTCTCCACAATAATTCCATTCAGCGGCTCATTCTGGAAAGTCAGGGTCTTGCTTTCACCGCCGTGGATGATAACGCGCTGGGTGGTGGGTTCCTTCATCTGAAAGCCGGGGGCGGGGGCCACTTCGGTCACGGTGTACTCGCCGGGGTACATCTTCTTCCCCTGCTCATGCACCTTGATCTGACCGTTGGCGTCGGTGAAAATATACCCGTAGTCAATGGAGCCGGGAGCGTCCGCCGCCTCGCCGTTGCTGGTGTAGGTGACGTGGAACTTGGCCCCCTCAATAGGAGCGCCCGCCACACTGTCCTCCTTGAAGATGGTCAGCTCCGGGGCCTTGTGGTCCTTGAACGTGAGGGTTTTCTCATCGCCGGGGTTCAGGCTGACCGTCTGCTCCCGGTCGGCGTTTTTGCTGGGGAGGTAGTAGGGCGCGGGGACGGACTTCTCCGTGATTTTATAGGAGCCGGGGGCCAGCCGCAGGGAAACCGTTCCGTCCGCGCCGGTGGTCACATCGTTGCGATAGTCGCCGTCAATGGCCTCGATGGTGAACACAGTGCCGGGGATAATATCATTTGTATCAGCATCAAGTTTGGCGATGGTCAGAAGGGGCTGCTTCAAATTATCGAAAATCAGCTCCTGTTCCTCGCCGGGGCCGAGGTAGATGGTCTGCATGGGTTCATCCCCCACCACATAGGGGTCCGGGACGGACTTCTCAATGATTTCATAACTGTCCACGGGGATATTGGTCAGGACGGCCTTTCCGTCCGGCCCGGTGGTCACGTCGTTGTGATAGCCGTAGTGGATGCCCTTGACCTCAAAGACGGTTCCGGGAATGACCTCCTTGGTCTGCGCGTCCCGCTTGAGGATGGACAGGCTGGGCAGCTTCTTATCCGCCGCCGTCACGGTGACAGTGCCGCCGCCGTTGATAGTCGCCTGATCCACATGGGCGATAACCGGCTCAGTCAGTGTGGCATAGGGGGCCGGGGCGCTCACCTCCACAAAGGCGTACATCCCCTCGGTAACGTCGGTCACGGTGATGGAGCCGTCCGCTTTGGTGGCCTCCGTGCCGATGATCTGGCCGTCCTTGATGATGTTGAACACCGCGCCGGGGAGGGGGTTATCGCTGTCGTCCAGCTTAATCAGCTTGACTTTCACTTTGGCGTCATTTTCAAAGACAAGGGCGATGTCGGTCTTGCCGTCCCAGCGGAAGGTCTGCTTGGTCTTATTCACATCGGGGCTTTTGGTGTAGCCCTCCGGGGGCGTGACTTCCTCGGCGGTGTAGCTGCCGAGGGGCATATCCTTCCAGGGTACGTCGGTCAGGTAGCCGCCGGTTCCGGTGACATATGTGCCGGTAAAATCGTTGTCCACGCCCTCAATTTTAATAACCGCTCCGGCCAGCCCCTTGGTGGGATCGTCCGCGTCCACCTTGCGGATGCTGCCCTCGCCGGTAATGGTGGGGGTGTCCGCAAAGGTGACGGTCACAGTGTTGTTGCCATTGCTGGGCAGGACAACATACTGCGGCCCCGCGTTGTCGATCTCGTAGCCCTCCGGGGCCTCCAGTTCGGTTACGGCATAAGTGCCCGCATCCAGAGCGGTCAGGGTATATGTCCCGTCCTGCCCCGTCACAATCTCTTTGGAGAAGGCGCCATTTTCCGAACTCACTAAGAATCGCGCCCCGGCGAGGCCCTTGTTGGGGTTGGTACTGTCCACCTTTTTGACGGTAAGCTCATATTTTTGGCGGGTGATGTTCAGCTCGCCCACCATAACGGCCTGCACGTCATTTGCGGGGTGATAGTTGGAGCCGGGGCCGGTGTAGGCATACTCGTAGACGCTGCACTCACCCCATACGCCCTGTGCGCCCAAATCCAGAATATATTGGGCGCGGTCGCGGAACGATCTGCCGTCCATGGTATCGTCAATGCTGGTATAGCTGGTATGCTCCAGATTGTTGTAAACGCACAGCAGTTCCTCGGCGCAGGCCACCACGGGGTCAGACAGCAGACCGGCCTTGTAGCGCCAGACGACAGCCTGGGTCCAGGAGTTCATGGTCCAGGTGTAGTTGCTATCCCACACGTCATCCACACCGAGGGCTTTGGCCTGATCGGTAAAGACGCCGGTAGAATGGGCGTAGAAGTAGGCCATCATCGTTTTGACTGTGGGATCGGAGATGGGCTTGGGATTTCCCCAGGTGTGGCCTTTCAGTGACCAGCCCATGCCCTTGCCCTTCTCGGCACAGAAGCCCATGGTACTTTTTCCGTTGAGGGCAAAGTGCATCTGGTGCATATAGCACTCACCCAGGGCCGGGGAATCGTACTTGGTTCCGCTGTAAGCGCAGTCATCCATTTTGATGGTATCCGGCGCGGCGGCGCTGGCGGGAGCCGTCAGCATACTGAGAATGGAGACGACTGCCAGAAGCAATGCGGTAATTCGTTTTTTCATATAGCCTCCTCATCATGTGTTGGCATGAAAAGAGGCTATACCCCCCCTAAAATATCGGGAAATACCGTCCTCCTTTCATGCGTGTGTTTGGGTGTTCCCGATCTCTATTTTTAGGGGAATAAAATAACCGCCCTGCGGAACAAGGCGGCTGCGGAGAAATGCGTCTCACGGTGAGACGCATTTCCGGGCACAGAAAAAGGCCCTCCAGCCGGGGGGCCTTTTCCGTCTGTACTTTTAGGGTTCGTAGGGATTGTGGGTGTTCGGCCTGCCGACAATCATAAAGCAGTAGGTCACGCCGCCGCTCTCGGTCACGCCCACGCCGATACTGTCACAGTCCGGCTTTATCATCGTTTCAAAGTGGCCGGGAGATTTAAGCCAGTTGTCGTGGGCGTGCTGGGCGGCGTCCTCCGTAGCGACGCCGGTGAATACCGTCAGGTTTATGCCGAAACCGTAGGGGTAGCCGCTGGCGATCACGGCCTCACATTCCTCTTTTGTGTGATGCCAGGTGTACCGCTGATCCGAGAGGGCTTGGGCGGCGGTCATCAGGGCCTCGCTGACCGGAAGCTCCGCCACGCCGTTGGCCTTGCGGGTCTGATTGATAAGCCGTACCAGTTCCTGCCGTACATCCGGTTCCTCCGTGGGGCTGGGGCCATCCACGACGGAGGGGGCCGCTGGAGTGCCGGAGCCAACGGTGAGCGTCAGGGTTCCGCTCTCTCCAGCACGGTTGGCGGCGGTGATCTCTGCGCTCCCCTCCGCCTTGGCGACAGCTACCCAAAAGCCCATGACCTGCTCCACCGCTACTGTGTCCGGGTCGCTGGAGGTAACGGTGTACTCCGCCCCGCTGGGGCCAATCATGAGGCCGCTCCGTTCTCCGACTGCCAGGGTATTGCCCTTGTAGCTGTTTACCCGGACAGCACTTGCCGGGGGATCTGCGGCTATGGCCGGAATAGTGAGCAGGGAGAGTGTCAGCATGGCGGCGGTGAGCCGGGTGGTCAATCTTGCTTTTTTCATGGTCGCTTTCCTCCTGTAATGTAGTTTTTTGTTGGGATTTCCTAACATTATTATACTACATTCGGAAGAAATTGTCCAAAAATGGCGTGTCAAGCCTCGACTGCCCGGACGCACCAGCGGTAGCTGGGCTGGTTCATCACACAGGTAAAAAGGGTGATGCAGTTGTCGCTGGTGGCCTCCAGCATGGTGTTGTCCATCACGTCAACCTTTGCAACACTGGTAACAGTGTAGGTCCGGGTTCCCAGGGCCGTGGTGAGGGTGATGGTGTTGCCCGTGTCAAGTGTATGGATTTTGCCAAAATGATTATTTATCCCCCGGTTGTGCCCAGCCAACGCAACATTTCCATTCCAGATGCTGGTGTTGGTGAAGTGGCCCGCCCCCTTTTTCAAAGCGGCGCTGTCCGTGCCCTGATAGATATTGACACTCAAGCCGATGGACGGGATTTCCAGTGTGCCCAAACTGCCGTTGCGGTAGTAGAGGTCGGCGGTCACGTCGGTAAATGCGGTGACAGGACCGCTGGTGGTGGGATAGGCCGGACTGGTGGGCGCGGACGTGTCAACCGCGCCGGGGAGGGCCGGTGTGCCGCCGTCCATGCCGCCCGTCACGGTGAGGGTGTAGTTTCCGCTCAGGGGGCCGTCCGCCGCAAGGTTCGGGGTCAGGTACTCCCCGGAGTTGGGCAAGTAGCTGGTGGGCGTCCCAAAACCGGGAGGAATGAGGGCGCTGCTCTTGCTCCTGTCCTTGTTGGCGGGTTCGGCCCCGGTCTGGATGATGTCCTCCGTACTGGTAGGCGTGCCAAAATCCCCGGTGGGCGGGTTGTCAAAGGTGTATTCCAACGCGGAGGCGGGCATGGAAAGCGCCGTCAGCACAAGGCAGACGGCCAGCAGGGTGGAAAGATACTTTTTCATTTAGACATACCCCCGTTTCTTATCTCGGATAAATTTGTAGCCCCGCCAGCCGCCGTAACCAATGATGGCGAGGGCGGCGATCCCGGCCAGAGCTGTGACTACGATTTTCCCGGCGACGCTCCCGCCGCTGTCCTGGGCCGGTTCCGGGGGCTGGGTCTGCTGGGGTTCGCCGCCCTCCGGGATGGCGGTGGGGTCCGGGTCTAAATGCGTCTCACCGTGAGACGCATTTTCCGCAGAAAACACGGCGGTATAAATCACCGTGTCCCGGCTGGTCTTGGTGACTTCGCCGCTGTACTCCACGGAGACGGTGTACCCGGTGACGCTGCGCCCGCTGGCGGTGCCGGTGTAGCTGGCGATGGCGTTGTAAAACTCCCCCGCCTCCTGCCAGTCTACGCCCGCCAGCGTCAGCGTCCGTCCGCTGTCCGTGATGGTCTTGGGGATGAGGGAGGCGTCGGCGTCGGACAGGTTGGGGTAAGTGCGGGTGGCAGATACCGTCCAGCTGTTATTCTTATAGCCAGCGGCCTCCACGGTGATTTTGGTGTAGTCGGGCTTCAAAATGCCGGTGTAGCCGTCCTCGGTGGCGATCTCACGCTCCGGCTCCAGCATCTTGATAATCTCGGCCATATCCTTGGTGCTGCTGTCCAGCGTGACAACCTCGATGTAGTCCTTGGCGTCCGTCTCGCTCAGGTCGTTCTTCAGAACGTCCAGCAGCGTGTAGTGACGGCCCTCCCGGTCAAAGTCCCCGGTGGGAATGGCGGCGGGGTCGTCACGGGTGGAGAGGTAATAAACCTTTTCCAGCCGGATCATGCCGTTTTCCTCGCTCGCCCGTACCTCTGCGGGGTAAAGGACCGCAGGGGGCGGCGCTCCCTGGGCCGGTTCCGTTCCCTCTGTCTCCGCCGCCAGCGCCGTGCAGGGCAAAGCGGCCAGGGCCAGCAGGAGCGCGGAGGCCAGGGAAAACAGCCTGTGGTGTTTCTTCATGGAAAAACCTCCTCGTTTCTTAATGTGGGTATTCTCGTACATAGGCGGCAAAGCGCCGTTCCTGCGCTTCAAAATAGTCGCCGTCAATCTCATAGCCGGTGAAGTCCAGCCCTGCGTCATAGGCGGCGATCCGGCTGCTCCCGCTGCCTAAATGGGTGTCCAGGATTTTGTCGCCCGGTTTGGCGAACAGGGCGTATATCCAGGCATAGAGTGCGATGGGCTTTTGCGTGGGGTGGATGCGGCCCGGCTGTACCGGGGACAGGGCGATCCGTTTGCAGGTCAGGTCAAAATTCGTCCAGGCCAATTCAAAGGACGCAAAGGAGACTTCCGGGGAATACTTCTTGTCCCAGCACAGCCAGCAGTGGCTGTCGGCGGCGGGGAGCATACTGATGAAGTGGTTGGCCCCCCATATGATTTGGTGCCTGGACACGCGCCGCAGCTCCCGGAAATACTCCGGGGGAGGCGGCTTGGCGTCCCAGAATACGGGTTTGTATTTGCGGGGCTTGCCCTTGCGCCGCCCCATATCGCCCCGAATGTTGAGGCCGTATGGGGGATCGACAACAGCGAGGTCAAAGGCGTTTTCCGGCAGCTCCCACAAAATATCTGTGCAGTCCATGTGATACGCTATGTTGATACGGCTGGTCCCCTCCTTTCTCGGTGAAATAAAAAATGCGTCTCACCGTGAAACGCATTTTTGCCGGTTCCGGGGCGCGGACGCGCCCGCCACCCCCGCCAGCGATAACCGCCGGACTTTCCGGGAAACGCACCCGTCTCCCCATAGTAGCAAAAACCGGCGCAAGCCGGTTTTTGGGGTATGCCCCCCCCTTGATTACTAAAAGCACCGGCGGACTTTGGCAGTCAAGGCCCGCGCCGACCGCCCCAGCGGGCGGCGCGGCTTGCCTTGGCCTTGACGGACAAAGGCCGGTGGTGTAAAATCCGCGGGGCTGGGGGCATACCCCGGATCGTGCCGACTGATTACCGCCTGCCGTATTGCCGGTTATTGCTGCCCCGGCTGGCGGTATGCTCCTGCTGGCGGGGCTGGATGCCACGCTCCACGGTGTCGCCCATATTCCGGGCGGTCTGCCGCATGAAGTCCAGGGACTTTCCGCGGTCATCCGGCGAATAGTAGCTGTAAAACTGCTGTACGCCCGCCGCGTCCGGCACGGGGCAGTCCACCCCGAAACGGCGGCACACCATGAAGCCGACGCTCTCGGCGTTCAACTGGAACGCGCCCCGGTCATAGTCCCGGTTCATGCCCCGGTCATGGAGGCGGGCAAAGCTGATCTCGGTGGCGAGGGCGGCGAACACTTCCAGGGTGCTGTACCCCGTGTTGATTTCCAGAATACATTCGCGCTCATTGTAGCGCACGGGCACTTCCAGCCCCGTGTTTTCGATGAAGCCCACAGGGGCGGTATCCAACAGGGCGGCAAACGCCGCGTTCAGTCTCTCGCTGCCCTCGGTCAGCGGCTCAGGTTCTCTCATGGGTCTGCCGGTGGTCTGGCTTACATCGTAGTAGTTACCCATAAGGTAGCCCCGGAAATTGGGGTTGCGGGACGGGACGAAAACCGCCGCCCCCTTGCTCATTTCCTCGTCCATCACATACCGGCCCTGTTTATGCCAAAAATCGGTGGTGCCGATCTTGGTGGGGTCTGCCATCTGCGATAGGGTCAGGGCGATATTCCCGGCGCTCAGGCCGATGTTGTCCGCCTGCAAAATAAGGAAGCGTGTGTAGAGATCGGGGTTGGCTGTAATGGCCATCAGCGCCCCGTCCCGTGTTTGGGACAACTGATTACGTTCGGCCCTGCGGTTCTCGGTGCGCTGCTGCTTGCTCTCAGCCTTGGAGTTAAGGATTTCACTTAAACTTGGCATAGATTCACCTTACCTTTCTGTTCGTTTTTTCCGGCCCAGGGCGGGACTGTGCCGCCAGCCGCTGTAACTGATCCAGCTTCTTCTTGGTGGGGGAGTCCGGTTCAACAGCCGCCGCAGTCGTCTGAGACGGTTTCAAGCCACTCCCGCGCTCTGGCGAGGATTTCTTTTGTGGAGCGCGGGACTTCGCTTTTTTTTGCGTGTCCTCCTCCTGTTCCTTTTGGGGAATGGGGTAGCCCAACTGCTGCATGATGGCGTTGAGCAGGGCGGCGTAGTTCTCATTGGAAACCACATTAAGCATCCCGTTGTCATTCCCCTTTTTCTGAGCGAAAAAGTAGAGGACTCCAAACTCCTTGGCCAGCTTCTGGAATTTGGCCTTGTCCTCGGCCTTGATGGGAATGACCACGGCGGGGGCCGGGTCGCGGGCCAGCCGCTTGGCCGTGGTCTGGCCCACCACTTTCATGTCCTGCTTGGCAATCGCCAGCAGAAGGGCGGCGACATTCTTCACGCCCTCCAGGGTCAGCTTCGCCGCCGCCTCGGTCGCCTGTAAGCTCTCCCGTACTACAACGTCGGCAGCTTCAGCACTTACATCCATTTGCCTTTCTTCTCCTTTCTTACTTGCTCGTCCGTTCGATCCCGGACGGCCTTATGGCTGCTCCGTTCTTCCTGCCGCATGAGCTGCTCCCGATCCCTGATTTTCGGAATATCCTCCATAATTTTTCGGCAGATCGTCAACTCGCGGCGGGTGGAGCGCAGCTTGTCATTGACAGTTTCCAGCTCGGCCTCCACGTCCCGGCCCTCGCGCCGCGCCCCGTACAACTCCCGGCGATAGTCCACCAGCAGGTCAATCTGGCCTTGCAGGGCGTCGCCCAGCATGGCAAGCTGGCTGTCCGTCTCTATGCGGTATTGCAGTAGAAAACAGAATTGTTTTTGGTAGCGTTGGAGCTTTGCCACTTCCCTGCGGACAGCCGGGGGCGGCGGGGTGCGCCGGGGGCGGCGGTAGCCGTTGAGTAAATATAAGTAGCGCAGATAGAGCGCACGAAAGCCGCGCACTTTCCGGCGCGGCTGACGGGGGACAGCGCCCCCTCGAACGGTATAACGTTTTTTTACCTGGGGAATGGGGCGTACCAGCGGTATGGGCGGCGCAGACGGCGGCAGGGGCAGCTCGTAGGGTTCGCCCCGCCGCGCCGCCGCCAGCCGTTCCCGGATGTGGGCTTCGGTGTAACCGTCGCCCAGGCTGTCCAGCCGGAACACATAGTCCCCGCCGGGAGGCTGGACGGCGGTATGCTTCACATTCGAGCCATATTTAATGGTATAGCCCTGCCGCCGCAGAGCGGCGAGGAAGGAGTCAAAAGTAAAGCTCTCCCCGATGGCTGCGTCAATGTCCTGCATGACCCCGGCCATCACGATTTTTCGCCCTTGTTTTTCCGCTGTCCACTCGGTATAATGTTTTCCGTGGCCCTGCGGCTCAATGACCGACAGGCCGCGCTCCCGGCTTACCTCGTTGGACGTGCCGCGCAGATCCCCAAAATAACTTTGGAAGTCGCTGCGGTATTTCTTCCCGTCCACAAAGGAAACGGAATTGAAAACGATGTGACAGTGGAGATGCGCCCGATCAACATGGGTCGCCACAACAACCTCGTACTTGTCCCCCAGCAGACGGCGGGCAAATTCCACCCCGGCGGCGTGGGCCTCATCCGGCGTTACCTCGCCGGGGGCGTAGGAATGGATGATATGGTAGCCCAAAACGCCACCCTTTTTGTCCCAGCGCCTCTTGGTGGCGCGCATATCCGACAGGGCGGTGTCCGGGTAGCAGTTGATGCCTGTGACAAGCTGGTGCGTCTTGTCCGGGTTCTCCGCATAGGCCAGCGCGGCGGCGAGGCCGGTTTTTTCCTCGTTCAGCACATAGTCAATGCAGTGATCCATGCGCCCGTGCAGGGTGATGATTTTGTCGTAGGCCAATTACAGCGTCTCCTTTACCGTGCGCCACGCCTGCCGGACTAAAGCGGCGGCCTCCGCAATCTCCGCTTTGCCGATGCCCTTGGTGGCGTTGGCCCAATACGCGATCTGATTTACATTATTGCCGATGGCCGACAGCTCCCGGAGCAGGGCGGCATAGGTGTCGGGCGGGCGGGGGCGCAGTTGTACTCCAGCGGTGAGTGCGCGGAGAAACGGGTCAATGCCCAGCCCCGCAAGCTCGGCCTGCTTCTTCAGGTGCCGGTATTCCTGCTCATTCATCCACACGCTCACATGGCGATTGCGTTTCCTCATGGCATCCTCCTTTCGGTGGGCAGTAAAAAATACGTCTCACCGTGAGACGCATTTCTGCAATATTAAATTGGCATTGAATGTGCTTTGTTCCTGTGCTATAATTTTTTTACAAATCCATAATTGAAAAGAAACGATATTATGAAATATGCCTTAAAATATGTAATAGATTTTATAGCGTTGGCTATCTTATATGCGTTCTACTTCTTCAAAAGATGGAAAAGCAAAGGTAGAGATACATTGTTTTTTAACACGCTCATGTATGTGTATCTATCTTTTGTGGTTTTTTTCACTTTGATGCCAATCATAGTGAAACTCCCCTTTATTTTCAATCACCCCTACACTCCTATGAATATGGTGCCATTTGTAGATGTGTTATCGGGCAGGGGAGATTTTCTCAGGCAGATAGTGTTAAATATCATTATGACTGTACCGTTTGGCTTTCTATACCCGCTTTCGCAAGGTCAAAAATCAGGTTTTTTCAAAACGATATTCTGTTGCTTTCTTTTGAGCCTTGGCATTGAGTTGCTGCAACCGCTGATTAGCGGTTCCCGTTCTTCGGACATTACGGACTTGATTACTAATGTAATTGGTGGAATGATAGGATATTGTTTTTATATCATTTTTAAGCCGATTACAAACTGGATTTCAGAACAGCTAACAAAGAATAGTTAACAATCTGAACATTTCTGTTTACAAAAGAGTCTCTTGAAAATCGCCTCCTTGATTGATGCCGGAAATACGTCTCACGGTGAGACGTATTTCGCTGGGGGGTTTAAGGGGGCTTCGCCCCTTAACAAGGGTCATTTGGTGTGCTACCAAATGACATACTTGCTCGGACAGCACCGCCTTTCGGCGGCGCTGTCCGCTGTGGGTGCTACCTTACAGCCGGTTTCTTCTTACGGGGCGTCCTCTTTCTGACGGCAGAGGCGATGCGCTCTTTCTGGAGAACACAGTCCAGCTCCAGCTCATTTCCGGGTTTATAGTGGATGCGTTCAATACGCCCGTGGTCGTTAATCAGACTGTGAAAGTGCCCAGAATATGCTGCATAGGGCAGTTCAAGCTCTGTGCCGTCCGCAAAGGTCAGTTCTACCATTTCAGCGTGGACGGCGTTCCGCTTCACACGCTCTACCTGCTCTCCATATCGCAGGGGCTTAACTTGGCCCAGCACAGATGCGCCCTCCCGTCCAGGTTCAACGATGACACGGTACGCCTTGATATGCTCCGCGTCATAGTCGTAATGCGTCCAGGCGATGTGTGCTGTGCTTTCCTTGATAAATGCCTCCCGTTCCGGGACGCACAGTGTCCCGCAGGGGCGGCTCATCCAGAGAAATGTACGATCTTCCTGGCTGATTTCCAGCATGGCGGCTTGCAGGCGCTTTTCGTCATAGGCAAAATCCGATTGATAGTGTTGGGTGTTTTCCTCCACAATTCCCGCCAAAAACGGAATAATATCAATCTTCTTTTCCATAGCGTTCGTCCAGGTCGGGGCCGTTCACCGGGGAGAGGTACTTTTCCGCAAATTCCTCCGGGGTCAGCAGCTCCCCCACGGTGTCCAGCATAAGGTCGCTGTCGTAAACGTCCCGTTCGCCGCTCTCCGGGATTTCCACAGGGATCAAGGTCAGTACCGTCCCCAAAAGGGCCGCGCTGCCATCGGCGCTCACCAGCTCATAGTAGAACATATCAGGGCTTTGCTCGTCGGGCGGGATGTCCTGATCCGTGAACAGGGCGGGAATACCGAAAATCTCAATTTCCCGCAGGGGCGTCTGCCCGGTCTTTTTTTCCATAGGGTCAACTCCTATCTTCGTGTTTTTTGTGCGCGGCGTTTTCCTTTCTGGCGGGGGCGCTGTTCCTGTGTCCGCTCCAGCTTCGGCGGGGGCGGGGAGATAGCGTCAATGATTTCCCCGGCTG
>ERZ777305.1063-NODE-1063-length-37500-cov-4.267219_pt1 | contig 37500 bp, 42 predicted proteins | sample MGYA00374965_ERZ777305 | MGnify/ENA primary metagenome ERZ777305 (study PRJEB29328, sample SAMD00013331) | mouse gut metagenome | study: EMG produced TPA metagenomics assembly of the Metagenome analysis of fecal microbiota from mouse which was promoted... | reverse complement strand
ATATCTTGATTTTATTTTTTAACATATATGTATTATATGTATAAATAGTTTTTTGGGTTAATGTATTTTAGCTTTCAGAAGCTATATTTATAAATTATGTATATTTATACTTTATTCATAGTTTATTAACATTTATATATATTTTTACGGTGTTTATGGTAACAATATCAAAAAATGTTTTTTCAGCTTAGAAAGAGAAAATAACTACATTATAACTTTGTTTTTATTTTTTTAATTATTTTAATTAAAATTTGACAAATTTAGCTATTTTTTAAATTTTTTGTTTACTACTACTAAACTTTTAAAAAGTTTTTATAATATTTATTTTAAAAAAGTTAGTAAATTTCTTTATTTTAGCTAATTTAAAATAACAAGTTTAAAATGTTTTGCAGCCTTTTCTTTTTATTTTTGAGGCTTTGTTTTTTTAGTTATTTGGTTAAGTTTTATTTAAAATTAATGATTTTTATGTTTTTGTAAAAAATATTTTAATTTTTGATTATCTGTTTTTTATTTACAGACATTAAGTTATGTGATATAATTACTTTACAACAATTAGACAGGAGGTTTTTATGAAATTAGATATAAAAACAACAGGAGAAGTAAAGAAAGCTCCTACAAAAATAACTTTTTCTTTAATATTTAAAGAAAAATCAAAAGATTATACAGATGTTATAAACAAAGGTTCTAAACAATTATTAGATTTTCAAGAAATTTTAAAAAAATTAGATATTGATTTAATTCATTTGAAGACAGATTCTTATAAAATTAACACTATAAATGAGAGAATTGAATCAAGTAAAGGACTTATAGATAAAGAAAAGACTATTAAATATGTTTTTTCGCATTATGAAATTGTACAAAGTGCAACACTTTCTATAGATTATGATATTAAAAAGATGATGCAACTTATTAATCTTATAAGTCAAATGGAAAATTATCCTAATTATAGTTTTGATTTTTCATTAGCTAAAGATGAAAAAATAGAACTTGAAAATATTGCACTTGAAAAAGCTATAACATTAGCTAAAGAAAAAGTATATACTGTTTTGAAAGCTACAAATAATGAAAATTATGAAATAGAAAAAATAGAAATTGTTGACAGTTTTCGTAATTCAATGATTTATAAATCAAAGACAGTGATGGGAGAAATGATGCAAATGGCTAATTGTGTTAATATTGATAATTTGGCTAATACTATTTGTCCTGATGATATAAATGTTTCTGTAAATATTGTTTGTTCTTTTAATATTTCTTAAATTAGGGGCTAGTTTTACTAGCCTTTTTTGTATTTAAAAATAATTATGCAAGTATTGCTTTACATTTTATGAGAAATAATGTATAATATAATTAACAAATTTATAAAATAAGGAGAAAATTATGATAGAAATAAATGGAAAGTATACATCTGCAAAAATTATTATAGATGATGTTGAATATAGTAGCATTGAACAAATTAGGCATCTTTGTAATTTAGATGTTTTAGAAAACTCAAAAATAAGGGTTATGGCTGATATTTGTCCTGGAATAGGAACAACTATAGGCAGTACTTTTACTTATGATAAGTATATTTTACCTATTTTAGTTTCAGGAGATATTGGTTGCGGTATTATTAGTGTTAAATTAAATACAAAAAGAATTGAACCAGAAAGAATTGATAAAATTATTAGAGAAAATTTATTAGAAAAGAATAAAATAAATTCAATTATTGAAAAACATATAAATAATGTAAATCTTGACAATTTATATTGTTCAAAATTTATTGATATTAATAGATGTTACAATAAATTAGGTGAACTTGGTGGTGGAAATCATTTTCTAGAATTTGATAAAGATAGTAATGGTTCTATTTGGCTTACAATTCATTCTGGGAGTAGGCTTTTAGGACAACAAATTTATGATTATTATATTGATAAAGGTGATAAACATAATACTCGTATCTTTTCTTCTTTATCTGATAATTTAAAAAATGAATATATTCATGATTGTTTAATTGCTCAAGAGTTTGCAAATGAAAACAGAAGAACAGTTATTGATATAATGTGTAAATTTTTGAAACTAAAAGTAATAGATGAATATTCAAGTATTCATAATTATATTGATAATGATAAAAAGATTATAAGAAAAGGTGCTATTTCAGCTCTTGAAAATGAAAAAGTAATTATTCCTATTTCAGCATCACCTATTTATGGAGGTGTTATTATTGGAAAAGGTAAAGGAAATGAGGAATGGAATTTTTCAGCACCTCATGGAGCAGGTAGGATTTGTTCTCGTTCTGAATCTAAAGATTTATTTACTGTAAATGAGTTTAAAAAGAATATGAAAGGAGTTTATTCTAATAATATAAACCAAGCAGGTCTTTCAGAAGCTCCTATGGTTTATAAAAAAAGAGAATATATTAAAAACAGCTTAAAAGAATTAGTTGATATAGAGGATGTTTTAACTCCATTTTTTAATTTTAAACAATGATGCAAGTAATATTTGCCTAAAATATATAATATTTTTAAAAAGGCAAGTAATTATATGTTGAAATAGTTGTTATAAAATGATAATATTTTATTATAAAATAAAAAGAAAGGAAACATGATATGCAGGAATTTAAAATAGAATATTTAAGAAAAAAACAAAAAATGTCTCAAGGAGAATTGGCAGATAGGCTTAATATTTCTAGACAAGCTGTTAGTGAATGGGAAAGAGGAATTAGTCTTCCTTCTGTTGAAAAATTAATAACACTTAGCGAAATCTTTGATGTTTCATTAGATTATTTAATAAAAGGAAAAGAATCTTCAAACGAAAGGAATGAATCTATGGATAAAACTAATTTAGATTATTTACACTTTGCAAACATGAAAAATACTTTAGGTTATGTAATGGGCGAAAAGAACGGATTAATAGCATCCATTCCAAAAAAAGAATATGTTGGAAACACTTTAGTTGTAGGTGGAGCAAGAACAGGAAAAACTACTAATTATATTATACCTAATATTTTAAAATCTTTAGAAAGAGGAGAATCAGTAATTGTAATTGATCATTCAAAAGAAATTTATGAAAATATAAAAGATAAAATATCACAATATGGCTTTAATCTTCAAGTTATTGATTTTACAAATCCATTTGATAGTATTAAATTTGATTTATGTAGCGAAGTTTATGCAAATTCAAAAACACCTGTTTTGTCTGATAAATATTTAAGGCTTATTTATAAAACTGTATTAGCAAAACATCAAGATGATCCTATTGTGTTTAATTTATTAAAAATGATAATAGAAGCAAGAAAACAAACTACACAGTCTATTTCTGAATTAATTGATGAATTTATGAATTGTAGTTCAGAAGAAGTAAAGAAAAAAATATCTTCACTTCCCTTAGATTGGCCAACAAAACAAATGTTAAAGCTTATGCCAGATAAATCAATTACACAAATTCAGTTAAAAATTAAAGGAATAATCTGTGAATTATTTCCCTCAAAAGAATTTTTAAATATGTTTTTTGATGGAGACGCAAAAACAAAGGATATTGTAAGTCCTAAAACAATCACAATTATTGTTCCAGATTTTTTTAATGAAAATAGCATAAGACTTTTGGGAATGCTTCTTGATTTAACATTTATGAAAATAACATTAAAAGATATAAAAATAGAAGAAAGAGTTAATATGTTTCTTGATGAATATGGAAATATATCAGAACATTTTAATTTAATTAATAATCTTTCATATCTTGATAAGAATATTGCAATTTCTATTATTGTTCAAAGTGTAGGGCAATTAAAAACAAGTAAAGATATTGTTTTAAACAATTTTAAAAATTTTTTATATTTGGGTTCTTTTAATACAAATGATATTGCTGTTTTTTCCGAGTTTTTTGAAATTTCAGAAAATGAAATTAGACATTTAAATTTGGATAAATTAATTTTTAAAAGAGACTATTTTGATGCTTGTATCTTAAATAAAGTAAATATTAATAGTTAAATAGACGAAAAGAAGGTTGTTGCAGCCTTCTTTTTTGTTTATTTTTTAAGAAAAATATTAAATCAACGCTTTTTTGTAGAAAAAGTAACCAAAATATGGTATAGTAGTTTGGTGAAATTAAAGAAAGGATAATTCAAGTATGAAAAAGCGAATAATTAATGTTTTTTTAGTAAGTACATTTATTTTTGGTTTAGGTTTTTTTAGTTATAGCACTTATGAAAACCAAATGGATAGGAAAATTACTTTATTTAATGTAAATAGTAATAATTTAATAAACGAAGAATCTATAACTTTTAATGATTTTAAAGAAGATTTTAGTGAAGAAAAGCCAACAGAAAAAAATCAAAATTATATATTTAATAAAGAAAGAAAAAAAATATATTCAAATATAGATAATATGCCAATATATTTAGATGAAAAATTAAATAAAGAAGAAATTTCTTTTTATATCAACAAAAGAGATGAAGTAAATGTTATAGGATACAATAAATTTAATAATATTTACCTTATTAAAGGATCTGATGAAAATTTTTATTATGTAAAAAATGAGAATTTTTTAAATGATAAAAATATGATATTTGATGAAGCGTCAGGAAGTTATTACATAAATAATCCTTCTTCTATAAAAGATTATCCATCTTCATCTGGAAAAGATGTTTTGGCATTAAATGTTAATGAAAAAATAGAATTATTAAAAGATAATAAACAAGGATATTCCTTAATAAAATATAATGATACTAAAGGATATATAGAAACAAGTAAACTATCAGAAACAAAAGTAAATTACGTTACTGATATTCAACGAAAAATTTCTAATATTGCAAGAAATAACGCAGGAACTTATCCTTGTACAGCAAATTATTGTGCTGCTTGGGTGGAAGGCGTTTATCATGCTGCAGGACTTGGTTATTCCCCTTGTTTTGGAAATGCTATTGATTATTGGAATAAATGGAACTATTCTGGTTCTTCCAGTTTAGAAAATATTCCTATTGGTGCAGTTGTTGTTGGTAGTGGCTCTGGCTCTTATATGGGAAATCGTTATGGGCATGTTGGAGTTTATCTTGGAGAGGGATTGGTTGCTGAAAATATTGGGAGACATAATGTAACAAATATAAATAATTGGATTAATTCTCAAAGAGGAACTTGCCAGGGATATCATGGTTTTATAGGTTGGGTTTGGCCTTATGGAAAATCTTTAGGAGAGGGACATTAAAATAAGAGCTAATATTAGCTCTTATTTTTTACTCTTATAGGGTTTCTAATTTTAAATTTAAATACTTTATTTTTCCCAGATGTATATGTAATATTCATAAAGCTGTTGAAAGTTCCTTTTGGTGCGTTCTTAACTATAAAATTTATGTATTCATTTACAGTAGATATATATATTTTCTTTTTTGATTTATCATAAAATAAGATATAATTTACTTGAATATCTTTATTATCTCTAAATTTTCCTCTAATAATAAAATCTAAAAAGTCATAACTTTTTCTTTTAAACATATTAGAAATATTATCTATATCTTTTTTATTCATACCTTTTATAATATATCCATTATTAACATATTGTTTTAAGCTTATTTGTTCTAAGCTTGATATATCCATATTTAAAATTATATTATCATATGATGTTTCTAATGCACCAACAACACTGCTTCCTGTACATTTTAGAGATATTCCAATTTTTTTATTATTTTTCTTAATAATAAGAGCATCTATTTTATAATTATTTGTATATTCTTTTATTTCTTTAGAATCTGCAATTATTTTTGTTATATTATTTTTATCTAGTTTCATATATGATAACAATTCTGGAGAATCTTTTACTATATCTGGAAATAATTTTTCAAGAGCTTTTCCCATTTTATCGGCTTTTGAGCCATTATTAATGATTTTTTGATTTTTTAAGAGATTATTTAAATTTTTTTCTAAGTCTTTATGTATAACGATTATTAAGACCTCCTTATTTATATAACATAATATATTATAAATACTAAAAAATCAATATTTGTAAAAATAATTAATAAATTTCAGCAGAATCTTAGCAAGCATTACTTGACATATTTTAATATTATGATATAATTATATATAAGAAAAGGAGGGGAAAATATGGATATAATGAAAAGATTTTTATCAAATCAGGAAGAAATAAAGAATTTAAAACAACAATTACAAGAAGCAAATGAAAATTTAGATAATTATAATAAAGAAAAAGAAAAAATAGACAAACAATTAAATCAGTTAGAAAAAAAATACAAAGTATTAGCCTCTAGAAAGTTGATTGAAGATATCCCTACAAAAATTATTGATTTAGAAAATAACATTTATATCTATTTTTTACAACAACTTTGTTTTTTAGATAGAAAAGCAGAACGAAAAAAAGTATATATTGATATAGATCATATTCTTGATGAAAGAGGTGTTTATTTATATCCTTCATTAGATGATGATTTTGATTATAGTGAAATGTATTATGATGAAAAAGGAAATTATTTAGAAGAATATGATTCCTCTGATTATGAATCTCGAACTGTTCTTGAGTTTAATAGACGTTTTGAAATTGAAGATTTGCAAAATATCTTAGATGATATTGATATTTTAATTAGCATTTTTGCAATTTACAATCTTTTAAAAACCAATATAAAAAATGGAATGGTTTCGGGGGATTTGAGTAACATGTTCAAAAAACATAATATAGAATTATATAATAAAGATATTTCTTTAATAGATATTTCTTTTGAAAAATTAGCTGATAGATATATACTTAAAAATAATGAAAATGTTATTTTTAGTGTTTCTAAAAAAGCTAATTATGATAAGCTTTTTAAATCATTAGAGGAAGAATTAAAAATATTAAATATTAAACTAGAAAATGATGAAGATTATAAAGAATATTTAAGACTAAAAAGTATCTTTGAATAGTTAAAAGCCCAAAAGGATTCTTTTGGGCTTTTATGTTTATAATGATTTTATTTTTTTTAATGCTATTTTTATAAGTTCATTAATGTTCTTTGATGAATCATAAATTTCTTCTGTGACCTTATTTGCAAGTTTTGAGTCATACCCTAAAAATACTAAAGATTGAATTAACTCATTTGATTTTGAGTCTAATCCTTTAGATACAGTTGTAGCTTTTTCTTTATCAAACTTATCTTTTAATGAAAATATGATTTTTTCAGCTCCTTTTTTGCCTATTCCTTTTATTTTTGTCATTTTTTCAACATCTTTATTAATAATAGCATTTATAAGTATATCTGGTTCCATACCAGATAATATATTCATAGCAGCTTTAGGCCCCACTCCATTTACTAGTAAAAGCTTATCAAATAAATTTCGTTCATCTTTTTCTTTAAAACCATATAATGAAATATCATCTTCTTTAACTATTGTTCGTATGTATAAGCTAATTTCTTCATTTTCACTAGCTTCTAAATTTGTTAATATATTTATATTAAAACCAATATTGTTTGTTAGTAATGTAATATTATTTTCTGTTCTTTCAATAATAATTCCTTTTAAATATCCTATCATAACATCATTATAGAGCATTACAGCATGGAGCATCGATTAGCAGCGGCATTGTACGCTCTTTTTTCCTCCTTTTATTGTATTATCATAATGATACCATAAATACTAATAAAATTCAATAAAATATTAGATTAATTTAACATTTAACATTTCAAAATTAGTTAATTTTAAACTAAAAATTTTCTGGAAATTATATGTGGCATCATTAATACTGTTTTTATTATTACAAGCCCAGTCAAATATTTCTTTTATTGCTTCTTTATTTTCATATTTCTTATTGTTTATATATATATCAAAGATATTTATATTTTTTTCTTTTCCATTTAATAGATAAGATATATAACCATTATAGAGTCTAGGATATTGTATTTTTGTTAATTTTATTAATTCACATAAATTATCTTGATTCAGACAAATTAAATCATATGGACAAATTTTTATTTCTATTTTTTTATCTAATTGGAATATAGCAAAAAGTTTACAGTATTCATATTCTTTTTTTATTTTTCTAAGACAAGGTATTGGATTGTTTTCTTTAATAAAAAAATTAATAATCTTATCTCCTTCTGATGTTTTTATAATGTCTCCTTCTCTTAAATATGTGAGAATTCCTAGAATTTTATCTTTTTCAATATTGCCTTTTTTATTATTTATTGAAAATCCTTCTAACATTACTGTATCATTCACCTTTGCTTTTGGAATAATTTCTGATACTTGAATTTTTTCTAAATCTGAAAAAAATTCTATTTCTTTTCTTTTTTGATATTGATAAACATAAGCTATATCTCCTTTAAATACTTGTGTATTATTTGATAGAGAATCTTTAAACATAGCAAATTCCTTTCTTTATTGTTTTTATTTGTGCTTTATAATATAATAAAGTATAACATTATGTAAGAAAAGGCGCAATAAAAAAGAAAGGTGGTAGTTGAAATGAAATTTAATCTAAATGGAAATCTTCCACTAGATCCGCTTGATCCTAGAAAGGAAAATAATGATTTCTTAAAGCCCGAAGATAATCAAAAAATAGTAATAGATCCTTTTGGTGGTAAACAACCACCTAAAAATAAAAAATTAAGAAAGAAAAAGGAAAAGAAAAAAGAAAATAAAAAAGCTGAAAAAACAGAAGCTATAGAAATTATTGAAAAGAAAATAGATCTTGATAAATCTTTATCAAAACAAGAAGCTCCTGAAAAAAAGGAAAATGAAGCTAAAAAAGAAAAATTAAAAATAAATCCAGTTATACAAATTGCTCTTTTTGTAGGGATTCCTATTATTTGTATTCTTGTCATATTGGCTATTTTTAAAGAACCAATAAAAAGATATATAAAAGAAGTACAAGATGATACAATTATTGGAAGTAATTTAGTAATGATGCCTGATGTAACTGGGTATTCCGAAGAAGTTGCTTTAGATTTATTAAAAAGGGCAGATTTAAAATGGAGTATTGAATATATGTATAATAAATATTTTGACCATGGAACTGTTATTAAATGTTCTGTTGATGCAGATAATCCTGTAGAAAAGGGAACAACCATTAAAGTTTATGTATGTAGAGATGAATCTTTAACAGAAATTCCAAAAGGTGAAAACTATTTTAAAGATTTAAAATTACCTACATGTCCTGTAAGTAAAAATTCTGTTATCTTAACAAATATAGAATTAGATGATGTTTATCTTGATCTAACATTTAAAAATAATTCTTCAAAAAAAATTGTTCGTATGAAATATACTTTAGGATATACAGATATTACAAATACAAAGTTTGTAAATAGAAGCTTTTTGATTGAAAATCTAAATGCTATGCCTGGAGATATTATTAAAGATACTATAGAAATTACAAATTCTGAGACAGCAAAAGTAAGTCTTGAATATATTGAGTTTTCTTGTTCTGACACCCAATAATGCTAATTTAAAGTTAGCATTATTTTTTTATTTAATTTTAAGAAAAGTATTGACATTTATGAATGTTAGTATTATAATGATAATAACAAGATAATAAAAAATAAGGAGGAAATAATAAAATGAGTGATAATAGAAATTTTACAATGATGACAGACCTTTATCAGCTTACTATGATGAATGGTTATTTTAAAAATAATAAAGAAGAAAGAGTAATTTTTGATTTGTTTTACAGGACAAATCCTTGCGGAAATGGTTATGCTATTTGTGCAGGTCTTGAAGATGTTGTTAACTATATTAAAAATCTAAAATTTGAAAATGATGACGTGGATTATCTTCGTTCTTTAAATTTGTTTGAAGAAGATTTTCTTGAATATTTAAGTAATTTTAAGTTTTCTGGTGATATTTGGGCTATTCCTGAAGGAACAATAGTATTTCCTATGGAACCACTAGTAAAAGTAAAAGCTAATATTATGGAAGCTCAATTAGTTGAAACTACTTTACTTAACTTTATTAACCATCAGAGCTTAATCGCTACTAAGGCAGCTAGAGTTTGTGAAGCGGCAAATAGAAAAACTGTTATGGAATTTGGTCTTCGTAGAGCTCAAGGTCCAGATGCTGGTACAAAAGGTGCTAGGGCTGCTGTTATTGGTGGATGTAAGGGAACTAGCAATGTTTTGTGTGGAAAGCTTTATGACCTTCCTATTATGGGAACACATGCTCATAGTTGGATTATGAGTTTTGATACAGAATTTGAAGCTTTTATGGCTTATGCAAATGCTTTTAAAGATAACATAACACTATTAGTTGATACTTATAATGTTGTAAAATCTGGTGTTCCAAATGCTATTAAAGTTTTTGAAACATTAAAGAAAGAAAAGAGATTACCTGAGCATTTTGGTATTCGTATAGATAGTGGAGACCTTGCATATCTATCTAAAAAATCTAGAAAAATGTTAGATGAAGCAGGATTTGAAAAAGCTACAATTTGTGTTTCTAGTGATTTGGATGAAAACGTTATTACTTCTCTTAACTCTCAGGGAGCATGTATTGATAGTTATGGTGTTGGAACAAATCTAATTACATCTAAAGATTGTCCTGCTTTTGGTGGTGTTTATAAGCTTTCTGGAGTTGAAAAAGATGGGAATATCATTCCTAAGATTAAACTTTCTGAAAATTTTATAAAGATTACTAATCCTGGAGATAAAAAGATTGTAAGAATTTATAACAAAGATAAAAAGGCTAATGCTGATATTATCTGTATGGCTGATGAAGTTTTTGATACTAGTAAAGATCTTGTAATTTTTGATCCTATTGATACTTGGAAAAAGACAAAATTTAAGGCAGGTGAATACACTACAAGAGAACTTTTAGTAAAGGTCTTTGAAAATGGTAAGTGTGTGTATGATTTGCCTACATTAAAAGAAATTAAAGAACATGCTGAAAGTGAAAAGAATACAATGTGGGAAGAAACAAGAAGACTTGTAAATCCTCACAAATATTATGTTGATCTTTCTGATAAGCTTTGGAATATTAAAAAAGATCTAATGGATAAATATTCTGAATAAATCTAAAATGGCCTAGATATTTGTCTAGGCTATTTTTTAATAAAATAAAAAAGCCAGTCACCAAAGTGACCAGCCTTCTTTTAATAGAGGAAAAATTATGGAGTGGAATTTCTTCCACGTTTTTATTTTATATCATTATGCTCTTTTTGTCAACTCTAATATGAAAAATATTTATATTTTTTATAAATTATAATTTTTGTATCTTTATCATAATAAATTTGTTTATATTCATTATTTGTTTTTAAAAAATTATTAATTATAGTGTCATCATATGTAATAAACATGTCAAATTGATATTCTTTTATAAATTCGCCTGGGCTATATGAGGAGATATATTCATATCCAGATGCCACTGATTGTAATAATCCATGTCCTTGAAAACAATCAGCTCTACCATCTACAAATGTTTCTATATTATTAAATAATAAATATGAACTTAAATTATAATCATTATATAATCGTTGAGGATTATTTTCTTTTATTATTTCAATTGCATTATCAGGTATTTCTTTAAAACTATTAGGGTTATTTAACTTTAAGGAATATGCGAATATATTAAATGTTAATAAAAATATAGTTGTAAAATTTATCAAATATATTGTTGTTTGTAATAGTTTTTTATCTTTTATATCATAAGCTGGAATATATTTGTACAATATAGCCGTTGAAATAACACAAAGAAACAATATAAATCTTACAGACATAAAAGAAAGAAAAATAAAAGAGCCAATTATAGAAAAATCAGAAAAATCAATGTTATCTTTAATTTGTATAAAAACAATAATCAAAAAAATAATAAAAAACATTAAAATTGGAAATTCTCTTAGAGAAAGTGATTTCCATTCTATTATATAATTAGTTTGTTCTTCATTATAAGAAAATGGATATAATAATAACTTATATCCATAAGGATTAATTATCATAGTAAATATATTTAAAATTATTATTTTTATATATTTATAAAAATTATTATTTTTAATAGATACTATTTTACCTATTTTAAAATCGAATAAATTCGAGAATAAGTAAATTATAGGAATAACATATGTTAAACATGCTAATCCCCCATGCCAATTAGCAAAAAATAAGGTGAATAAGAACATTTTTATATAAATATGTTTATCTTGATTATTTTTTATTTTTTCACACATTTGTATTAAGAAAAATAAAAGAATATAAACAAATAAAAATGGTCTAGGAACAATACTAGCATTAAAAACAAAAAACATAAAAATAATATATGTTAAAGAAAATAAAATATTTTTTTTAAACATGTCTTTATTTTTTTTGTATATCAGATATGATAATATTGTAAAAACAATAATAATATATAAATATATTGCAATATTATTTCCTAAAACATAATACAGTAAATATAAAAAAATATCTGCTAACCATTCATGTGCCATCCATGGTAAATTTTCTCCATGCCAAGAGAGAACTCCTGTGGTTGGAATTTGTTTATTATCAACTATCCATTCTCCTATCTTTACATGCCAAAAATAGTCATCTGCTGTGGTACAGGTGATTGCTAAACTAAAAAATACAGTGAAAAAAAACATTGAAAAGAAAGTAAATATTCGTAATTGTTTGTTCTCTTTCATTTCTTGTATTAAATTATGCATATTTTAAGGCCTCCTTGTTGTTTTTTATATTATATAACATATCATAATAAAAATAAAGAAAAAATGCTTAAGAATTATTTTTCTTAAGCATTTTTATCTTCAATGAAAAATTGATGCTATTGTAATAAACGAAATTAAATAAATAATATATACCAAAATACACCAAATTTCTACATGATTTCTTAATTTTCGCTCATCTTCCAGTTCTTTTAAATATGTTATATATCTTTTTACCATAAATATAAGCCCTCCTTTCCAAGTCTAGGTAAACATAACTTTATTAATTAAATTATATCATATAATTATTACATAGTCAATGTATTTTATGTTTTTCATTGATATTTATTGCAATATGTGATATAATTATTTCATAAACTAAAAAATAGCAGGAGGATTTAATGAAGAAAAATAAAGTATATAAAGGAGATTGTTTAGAACTAGCTAAAGAAATACCAAATAAAAGTATTGATTTAGTGTTTTGTGATCTCCCTTATGGCGAAACAAATAATAAATGGGATACAATTATTCCTTTTGATAAATTATGGGAAACAATAAATAGAGTAAAAAAAGATAATGCAGCTGTTTGCTTATTTGCTAAAGGTAAATTTGTGGGGCAACTTATGTGTAGTAATTTAGATTTTTACAGGTATGAAATTATTGTTGAAAAAACACAACCTAAAGGACACTTAAATGCAAAAAAAATGCCAATGAAAGCTCATGAAAATATTTTAGTTTTTTATGATAAACTTCCTACTTATAATCCTCAAAAAACAACAAATCATACTCCTGTTCATAATTATACAAAACACAATGATAATAGCACAAATTATGGTAAAGTTATAGAAGAAGGCGTTTCTGGAGGAGGAAATACTGATAGATATCCTAGAGATGTTATAAAATTTGCTTGGCCTACATATCCTGTTCATCCTACTGAGAAACCTGTTGATTTGTGTGAATATATAATAAAAACTTACTCAAATGAGGGAGATACTGTTTTAGATTTAACAACTGGGTCTGGAAGTATTCCTCTTGCAGCTATAAAAACTGGAAGAAATTTTTATGCTTTTGATTTTGGCTATTGTGAAAAAAAAGACTTTTTAAATGTTTCTTGGGCAAATTATGCAAATAAAAGAATTGAACATTTTTTAGATAAAACTTATTTTAAAAAAACAATTAAAGAATTAGTTGTGGAAATATTAAAAAGAAAAGAGACTTCTTTTGAGATTGATATTACAAATAAACATAGTTTGTTTGTTGATATATTAAATAAAGAAATTTATATAAAACCATTTAAAAAAGATAGTAAATATTCTTTAGAAAAAACAGAAATATTTGATAAAAAAAACCTTACAAGAATTATTAAAAATCTTTTAAATAAAAATAAAAAATTAATTGATTTAGATATGGAGGAATAATCATGGCAAAAAAAGATACTATATTTGTTTGTAATAATTGTGGGGCAGAATTCCCAAAATGGCAAGGTAAATGCACTAATTGTGGTTCTTGGAGTTCTCTTGTCGAAGAAAAAATAACAACATCAGCATTAACAGGAAAACTATCAAAAAAGGTAATAAGTTCAAATGAGCCTAAACTTTTAAAAGATGTAGAAGTTATTTCTAATCATAGAATTAATACAGGACTTAACGAACTAAATAGAGTTTTAGGCGGTGGACTTGTGTCTGATTCTGCAGTTTTGATAGGAGGGGATCCAGGAATTGGAAAATCGACACTTCTCTTACAAATATGTAACCATCTTTCAAAAGAAGGTGTTGTTTTATATATATCAGGAGAAGAATCTTCATCTCAAATAAAAATGAGAGCAGATAGGATTGGAATTGACTTATCTTGTGCATATGTGTTAGCTGAAAATGATTTAGATGTTATAACAACTAAAGTAAATTCTTTAAAACCTAATATTATAATTCTTGATTCAATACAAACTGTTTTTAGCCCAGAAATAACATCTGCTGCTGGTAGTGTTAGTCAGGTAAGAGAAGCAACAACTATTCTTACAAGAATAGCTAAACAAAATAATGCGGCAATATTTATTATTGGACATGTAACAAAAGAAGGAACTATTGCAGGGCCTAGAGTATTAGAGCATCTTGTTGATACTGTTCTTTATTTTGAGGGAGATAGATATGACTCTTATAGAATATTAAGAGCTGTAAAGAATCGTTTTGGTTCAACAAATGAAATTGGAATTTTCGAAATGAAAGATAAAGGTTTTGAAGAAGTAAAAAACCCTTCAGGATTATTTTTAAATAGAGAAGGTGAAGAAACTGGGTGTTGTGTTGCCTGCATACTAGAAGGAACTAGACCAATGCTTATAGAAATTCAGGCCCTTGTATCAGATTCATCTTTTGGAAATCCTAGAAGAATGGCAACAGGCATTGACTATAATAGGATGATAATGCTTACTGCGGTATTGGAGAAAAAATGTGGTATGATATTTGCAAATCAAGATATGTATATGAATGTTATTGGTGGATTAAAAATTATAGAACCCTCTGCCGACTTATCTATTATATGTGCAATATGTTCTTCTTTTAAAGACAAAAAAATAGATAACAATATAATTATAATTGGAGAAGTAAGTCTTACAGGTGAAGTTAGGGGGATATCTAATATAGATAAAAGAATTAATGAAGCAGAAAAACTAGGATTTAAAAAAGCTATTATTCCTTTTAGTAACTTCAAAAGTTTAAAAAAGTATGATACAATAGATATTATTCCTGTTAAAACAGTATCAGATGCACTAAAAGAAATTTTTGAATGAAGAAAGGAGATTTTATGAATAAAAAAAATCGTTTAAGCTCATTAATATTTGTTTTGACTATTTTCTTATGTGGATGTGGAGAGGTTTCAAGTAAGTATGATGGAAAAGTTACAGCTATTATTAATAAAGAAGTTGATACTTTTACACAACCTGTTGAAGAAAAGTATGTTAATGAATATTGCGATAAATCAAACAGATTAGGCTTTGAACTTTATATAAATAATGATGATAAAAATAAAATAGTTTCACCAATAACTTTATGTAATACTTTATTAGATTTAAGTAATATTTTTGATGATGATTTTTCTAACAATATTGAAAAAGTTATTCCAAACTATAAAGAATATATTGATGCTAAAGAATTAAGTAAAACACAATTAAATGAACTATATACAAAACGTGTAGTATGGATGGATTACGCTTTGGCTTTAAAACACAATACTAGTGATATAAATTATTCTACATTTTCAGACTTTGATTTTTATTTAGTTAATAATATGAACAAGAATCGTAATGAAACTGTTAATAATTATGTAAAAGAGAAACTTGAAATAGAAGATGATATTATTTTAGATACATCTGGTCATACTCTTGAATTAGTAGGAATAAATATATTAAATGGAAATATTATATTAAATTCCAACGATGTTTCCTATAAAACTGATGTATTTCAAGGGAAAGATATATTAAATGAAAAACAATATTTAAGTGCTAATAATGTTAGTTTAAAATATCATAAAGAAAATAATATAAGTATTATCGAATTTCCTTTAGAAAGTAACAATAGGAGTATGGTATTAGATATATTAATTTCAAATAATGATGAAAACATTAGTGATGTTTTAAAAACAAAATCATATGACTATTTATTAAATTTAATTACTTCTGTAACAGATAAAAATTATGTTACATTTAAATCTTTTCAAATGCCAATTATTGATAATATATATAACCTATATAATAATGAATATTTAAAAGAAAGTAACCTTGGCTTTTTATTTAATTCTACTAAATTAAATATTGGAGATAATAAATTAGAAAATATTTCTTTAAATCAATTAAATCAAGTAAATAAATTTAATATAGGGGTATCTGATAAAGTTTTTATTGAGAATAAAGAAGATAGCTTTGAGAGCATTAAAATTGATAAATCTTTTACTTATATAGTAAGAGATAAAACAAATAACACTATTGTTTATATTGCAGATTTTGACAATTAAAAAGAGCCAAAAGGCTCTTTTTAATTGTCTTTAAACATCTTTTTTTCTAATCTAATATAGATAAATGATACTGATAAAATTAGTATTCCACATACTAAAAATAAAATCATTTTATTAATATTAGCTATATCATAAAAATCAATCATTATTAGTTTTATTATCATAACAAGTGATAAAAATAGACCATATGTTCTAAGCCCTTTATCTACTTTTATAAATCCAGCATAAATAGAGATTACAGCTATTAAAATTGTTAATATTGATATTATAAAACCAGGGGTATTGGGAATTAATAGTACAAACAATGTTGTAGTTATTGCATATAGTTTTAATTTATTAATATCTAATTTTTCAATTTTTGTATTTTCTGAATTAATAAGATATATAAATAATAATGTACTAACTATTGAGATTGTCCATAATAAGAAATTATGTGAAAAATTCATAAGAAATCCAATACAAGACATTATAATTAATACTCGGATATTTTGAAAAGTTTTTTCATTTTTAAATTTATCTTCTTTAGTATACAAATATATAAAAAATAATATTAATAGTTCAAAACAGTATCCATAAATTTCAAATGAAGATATATCATATATTGGATAAATAATATTTATCATATATTGTGATGTTATAAAAAATATAGATATAAGAGAAATTAAATCGTAGTTATATACATATAAGAAAAGCAAAATACTAATTATCATAAATGGTATAGCAAAAATTCCATCAAATAATAATCCACTAAATCCTATAATTAAAAGGCTTATTGTGTTAAGTATCTTTATTTTTCTTTGAGTATTTATTCTTCCTAAAATTCCCATATAAATCAATATAACAAGAATTAAGAATAAATATTTTAATCCAAATAAATTTATAATATATAAATCACTATTTAAATTAATCATAAATTTAGGAAGCCAAATTATTAAAATTGGATATAAATAAATCCATTTTGAATTTTTATCTTTTTCTAAATATGCAAATATTAAAGGTAATACAACTAATCCAATTGATAAAATTTCCAATAAATTGTGATCAAATGAGCCAACAAATCCAGATAAAATAGCTACTTCTATACATAATCCCATAAAAGAAATTATATTAAATAATCTATCTTTATTTGATTTAAAAAGTATAATTAAAAAGCTCACAAATATGAAAATAATTGATATAAGTAATGATGTTGTATTAAATTCAACTATTTCAGGTACATTTATAAACTTAGAAAATAAAACAGACATACATATTGCAAAAGATATTATTATATTGCAAAAAAGATTTAAATAATCATATATATGCTTATTGTCTTTTATTTTTACAAATATGTCAATTACAGATATAAACAATAAACATAAGGATATAATAACTATTTCTGAATTTGTTTTTAAATTACACATAGGGATAAGTGATAAATAAAAACCTATTAATGATATAACTTTTATTAAAAGATTTTTTTTCTTATTGCTTATGTATAAAGAGCCTGTAGTGATAACAATTACTAAGATTAATGCCATTAAACTATTTATATTTTTCATGTATAAATAATTTATAAGTATTGCAATATATGCTGATGATATTCCTATTGCTGTCAATATCTTTGAAAATTTTGGCGAAAGTTTTCTTTCACATATTTCTCCAAGGCCTAAAATAATAATAGGTATAAAAAATAAAGCTACTCCTTGTAAAAAAGTTGGAAGTAAAGTTTTTCCTAATGTAATAATAGAAATAAGAATTAAAATTGCACCTAATAAACCAAAAAGTTCTCCCCCAATTTTATATTCTATTTTACTTTTTTTGTTTTGTTGCTTTGAAGTATTTTCTTGTATTTTTTGCTTGTCTTTTTGTGCTAATTCTATATTTTTAAATTCATTATTTTGTATAGTTTTTTGTAATCTTAGATTTTTATTTAAAAGTTTTTTATTATCAAGATATATGTTATAATTATGTTCAACTTTATCTGATAACATTTTTATTTGATTTTTAATAGATAATGCTTCATTTAAAGAATTATCTAAACTTTGTGTAAAATTAGGATCTATTGATTCTTTTTTATATTTTTCTATTTTATTGATGATTAAATCAATTTCATTTAATGTAGTTTTGTTATTTTCTGGTTGACTTTTATCTAATTTTTCTAAAATTAGATCTAATTTTAGATTTAATTCATCAAATTTTATTTCAGACATAAATTTCTCCTTTCTGTAGTTCGCTTAGAATAATTATATCTTATAACTAAAAATAAAGCTAGATATATAAAAATCTAAAAACTTGCCAAAATATACCAAGAAATTGTATAATTAAAGAGATTAAAGTATTAGGATGTGCAGTATGAGAGTAGAAAATCTAGTAAACAACCCTAAATTGGAGAATTTCACCGTAACACCTCACATAAGAAAAAATCATATCGAGATTGAGGATGAAATGTTACTTGGAAGATTCAAAGAGAAAGGGAATAAAACTAAGATGTACTCGAAGTTTACTGATGAAAAAACAGCGGCAGGAGCTATTGCACAGGCATTAAAGTTAAACATAAGACGAATAAGCAATTGGGAAAATAGCAAAGTGGATTTTTTGAAGATTTTCTTCAATGTAAATGACCCTATTGGCTATGGATTTGATTGTAAAGGAGATCGGTTTGATTTAAACAAACTAACCATTATTCTTTGCAAAAATAATTCCCAAGGATTTAGAATTAAATCAGCTTATCCGTCATAATACATATGATAAAAAAGACCCTTCCCCAGGGCCTTTTTTATTGCAAATAAAAAGAGCAAGCAGTTAACCTGCAAGCTCTCTAAGATAGGAAGAAATATATGTAAAGTTAGGAGAGCAATCTTTATTACTATAAAAATCCTTACCATTATGCAAAACAATTAGGGATTTTTCTGTTATTTTTAAAGTGTAGTCATTAAAATACACTCTAATCTGTGAATTCTTTTTCTTGGCAACAAATCTTACTTCATGTTTCATATTTTTTGTAAGAAATAAGAAAAGCTCCCAAAGATAAGAGTTCGTATTGTAACAGATATCTCCTAATTGTTTTGCAATAGTATCAAAATTCTTATCAGTAAAATCAAATCTTTCACCTGTTTGCTGTCCAAGAATAAGTTCTGGATATGCTGTGATTATTTCTACTTTTTCACCAAATTTTTCAACAATAACACGAGCATGTTTACTCGTTATTTTGCAAAAACTTCTATCATATCCATATCCTATTACTTTATCAAATTCAAAAACTACTTCATTTCTTCCCTCTTTCAGGTTCATCTTATTTACTTTTTGATAAAACTCATTAGTCATATCATTAAAAAATGTTCCTGAATATACTTTCCAGTCTTTTAATAGCCGATGAATAAGTATTTCGTCTGTTTTATCAATGTGTCTTTCAGTATGCCCCATTTTGAAACCCTCTACTTTCTGTAAGTTTTTTTATTAAATATATTATATAAAAAATAATATTTTCTTACAAGAAAGTAAGGGGTAATTTTAAAAAACAGTTTTTAAGAAACTCAATATATCATTCATAATATCAAAATTTATATATTTAATATCATCATATATTCCATTATGCATATATTTAAATAACTCCATAGAAAAGAAATTTACATTAAGATTTCTCTTTGCTTCTAATAAAGTAAGTGAATAATTTTCATGATTTTTTAATTTTTGTTTTATTTCTATATCAAATTTTATATTTTTTAAAATTTCAGTATCTTTATTTGGAAATACTGAAATTGAAATATTATTAACTCCTTTTTCACTCATCATTCTTGCATCCCCATAAGGAAATAAATCAGTAAATATAAAACCATTTTCTTTTGCTTTATTTATTATATTAAGGGGAATATCAGAATCTTTACATTCATCAAGTATTACAATATTTTCACCACATCCACAAACATCAAGATTAATGGCTACTTTTATTTTTTCTTTATATTCATCAATAAAATCAGAACATCCTTTACTTCCACATTCTTCCTTATCAAAAAATACAATATCTATTGGAAGTTTAGTATTTTTTTCTTTTAAATACTTAGCTAATTTTAACAATATAACAATAGATGAACCATTATCATTAGCTCCCATGCTACCATTTACAATATCGTAATGTGCTGAAAGAATTATCCTATCTTTTATAATTTGTGAGTTAAAAGAAATTATTAAATTTCTTGTATATTCTTTATGAAAATCGGATTCAAAAATTTCATTTTCTTCATCATTTATTACTTCATTAATTTCGTCATCATCAAAATAATGAAATTTTTTATTAAGCATTAACCAATCAAATATTGGAAATGTATACTCTGTTGTTTGAAGTTTGAAATCAAAATCCCAATCATCTAAAATATCTATAATTTTTTCTAATCTTTCATCTGTATTTGAAATAGCAATTTTTTCTAATAATTCCTTCATTTTTATTCTCCTTTTATGTTTATACAGCATATACTCAGTGTAGCTGTACTATGCTACATATCTTTATAATGTAATTATATCATATCTTTTCCTGTAAGTCCATAAAAATATATTATATTTTACTTTATTTTTGATTATTTGTATGTTATAATTATATACGAAAAGTAATTAATTTTAGAGAAAGGAGAGATACTATTTTATGAGAAATTATGAATATTGTGCTTACACTTATCGTCACAGGGAGGCTATTAAGTATCTAATTAATAAAATTATTAAAGATGAAAAGACAAAAGAGAAAATGTTACGAAGGGCTGAATATCACGATCTTGATAAGTTGGTATTATATCAATTTTTAGAACATGAGGAAAGTCACAACTATCATAGGCAGACTCAGCCACATCATATGGAAAACAACTTAGAAAAAAGTTACTATGATAAATTGGAAGCTATTCTTGATTATGAGTCTGCTGGATACACAAAACCTGATAAGCCTCTTAATGCGTGGGATTTCTTAATGAAGCGACCTGATAAGTTTAAAAAAGACGAATATGAAGATCTTTTACAGATTTGTAGAGATTTAGGAATTGATAAATCTTATCCTGTAACTGATGATAAAGAAGGCATGGAATATCTTAAAAAGTTTGAAACAGTAACAGAAGAAATGATTACATATGAAATTCTTCATTATGTTTCTAGAATTGCTAATAATTCTTTTGAAAATTTTGCAGAAAGAATTAAGCAGTCTCTTCATTAATTTCGTAAATTTCATAAAGACACACTTTGAGGAGTGTGTCTTTTTAAAATAAAAATACATATGATATAATATAAATGAAAGTAAAAATATATAGCAAAGCTATACAAAGAGAAAAGGAGGATTTATATGGAGTTAATTACAAGAAATATTCCTGTTCAATTTCTGGTATTTGATTCAGGTAAAGAATTTTCATTTGATGATGTTCATGGAACATTTTACGATCTTTTAGAGGCTCCTCTTGATGATTTAGGTCATTATGGGTTAAAAGATTACGAATTAACTGATAAAAATGTTGCTGATGAACTTACAAGGATGGGACTTTTAGAAAAAGTAAAAGGGCCTAGACATTGTACGCTTTATGAAATTATTGATAGGACTAAGTTGGAAAATTTTTATGATGAAATACTGGAACTTTTACCAGAATAAGAAAGGAGGATTTATATGTACGAATTAACAGAAAATGAAAAGACAACTTTATTAACAAAAAGAAAGGTTTTTTATAAAACAGTAACAAAATCAGAGCTTCAAAAAGATGAAAGATATGATAGGTATAATTTAACTAATGAAGAATCAAGTAGTTACTGTTGGTGCAAGCTAAATCATGGTAGAAAATTAGAAGGTAATTATTGTAAATATTGTGGTAAACATGATTATGTTACTCCTGCTTATCCAAAAAATATGGTAAAGCTTTTCAATCAAAAAAAGAAAGAAAACACAAGCAGTTGTTGGTATAATTCTTACTCTGATGTGGTAAGCCTTGATAATTTTTTCTATGTTAAAGAGCATCCTAATAGAGAAAATAGTATATTGATTTTTAAGATTAATATATCTGTAAAATCGCCAAAAGAAGAAAATGATGAACCTATTCTTGATTTTAAAATTGATAGAATTATTGAAATAATTCCAAATGAAGGCTGTCGTTCATTTAAATATTCTAGAGGAAAAGAAGTAGATATTGACATGTTTAATGCTTTTCAGCTTAGTTCTAAGTTGTTAAGAGATGGTGTTGATATTGAGTTTAAGGATTCTAGTGGATTGATTGACTTTATTTTGAAGAATAAAACATTTGGACAGTATACTGGTTTTCTTGAATGTTTTAATCAAGTAGATGTGGGGCTTTCAAGAAATGCATTTTTCATGTTTTATATGTATATTTATGCACAGTATCCAGTAATCGAGTTTATTGTAAAAATGGGATATATTGGATTAATTTCCGATATTATGCGAGATTTGGCTGGAGGATGTAATAAAGAATCTATAAGAGCTTCTGCCAACAATCTTACTAAAATCTTGAATAATGAAGCTACAAAAGGTTCTATGGCGCTAACAGTTCCTAAATATATTGCTGATGATTTGAATTACAAAGAAGCAAAATTAAAGGAATTTATAATGTGGGGAGATATGTGTCAAATGAGTCCTAGCGGAACTATTTCAAAAGAAAATTATGAAAAAATAGTTTATGCAAATGACTATTTTGAGATGCTTAATGCAGGTATTTTTTATAGACTACCTAATATTATGAAGTATGGGTATACATATGACAATATCATTAAGTATATAAGACAACAATCTAAAGAAAAAGATAGATATGGATCTTATAGGTTTTCTGAGAAGTTTAATTATTGGCAAGATTATTTGAATATGTGTGACTTAATGGATATTGAATTTGATAAATATCCAAAGGATATTGTTGTTGCACATAACAATGTTCAGCAAGCATATAGAGCAAAAGAAGATGAATTAAATGATAAAAAGATTCTTGAAATTGCTAAAACGGCTGAAAAGTATTTCCCTGGAACAAAAGAATATCTCGAAAGTGAGTATGTTATTATGCTTCCCAAAAAAGTTGTAGACATTGTACAAGAAGGTCAGATGCAGCATAACTGTGTTGGTTCTTATGTGCGAAAAGTTTTAGGTAGAAATAGTCTTATTTTCTTTATTAGAAAAAAAGATGATACAGAGCACTCTTTTGTAACTGCAGAATACGCACATGATAGACTAAATCAAATTTTTTATAAAAATAATCGAGCTGTTCATGATAAGGAAATTCTAAATATCGCTAATGCATATTGCGAAAAACTTAAAAAAGACAGATCTATTTTAAATTAATTTTTAGGAATCAGGCTTAATTGTCTGATTCCTTTTCTTATTGTTAGACATTATTAGCACTCTACTCTATAGAGTGCTAAATTTAATATTTATTTTATTATTTATACATATTTTGTTCACAATTTAGGGTTAATATATAATTAAGTAAAAAAGAAAGGGCCTTTATAAAAGGTGATGGTGAAAATATATGTTAAATGAATTATTAGGTCTTCCAACAGGTAGATTAATGAGAAATTTTGATAATGATTTTATGAATATGCCTTCTGTATTAAGAGCGAAAACAGACATTGTTGAAAATGAAACAAATTATGAAATTTCCATGGAGCTTCCTGGTTTTAATAAAGAAGAAATTTCTGTTAATGCCATTAAAAATGGAATCGTGATTACTGCTAAAAAAGATGAAACAAAAGAAGAAAAAGACGATAAAAAATATCTTATGAGGGAAAGAACGACCTCCTCAATTTCCAGAAGTTTTACACTAGAAAATCCAGATCCTAGTGGAATTAAAGCTGTTTTTAAGGATGGAATTTTAACAATAACAATAGAAAAACCAGAGGAAAAAGAACCTGAAAAAACTGAAATAAAAATAGATTAATATTTAATAGCCATGAAATATCATGGCTATTTTTTATTAAATATTTTTAATAATTATATATTTTTATTTTTAATATTCATAAAATTTTATTGACATTTTCAAAGTCTAATGTTACTATTAATATAAATAAAAAATTAATTTAAAGGAGGAAAACGCATAACATTGTCTAATGTTAAGCGCTATAATGAAATTATTATGTTGGACTTTTTATTTGGTAACATTGTTTACCTAATTATTGCTATTTTAGTTATAGCACTCTTAATTTTTATCCTTTCAGGATATGTAAAAGCTCCACCTGATATGGCTTACATAATTTCTGGTTTAAAGAAAGAACCTAAAATTTTAATTGGTAGAGCAGGAATAAAGATTCCTTTTCTTGAGAGAAAAGATACTTTATTAGTAAAGCAAGTCAGTATTGATATTAAAACAAATGGATTTATTCCTACCCTTGATTTTATCGGAGTTTCAATTGACGCTATTGCAAAAGTTAGAGTTATGACTGATGAAAAAGGCATAAAACTTGCTATGAAAAACTTCCTTAATATGAGAGAACCTCAAATAACAGAAGCTTTAACAGATTCTCTTCAAGGTAATATGCGTGAAATTATTGGTACTGTAAAATTAAAAGAACTTTGTACTGATAGGAAAAAATTTGGTGACGAAGTACAAGCAAAAGCTCAACAAGATATGAACAATCTTGGTATTGAAATTATTTCATGTAATATTCAAACAATTGAAGATGAAAAGGGACTAATTGTTGCATTAGGACAAGACAATATGTCTCAAATTCAAAAAGATGCATCTGTTGCAAAAGCACAAGCTGATAGAGATGTGGCTATTGCAAGAGCAGAAGCTGCAAAAGCTGCAAATGATGCGGAGATTGCATCTCAAACTGAAATTGCAATTAAACAAAATGAATTAAAAATTAAACAAGCAGAACTAAAGAAACAGGCTGATATTAAAGAAGCTGAGGCTGATGCTGCTTATAAGATTCAAGAACAAGAACAACGTAAATCTATTGAAATTGCAAATACTAATGCAGATATTGCTAAGCAAGAAAGAGAAGTAGAATTAAAGCAAAAAGAAGCAGAAGTTAAAGAACAAGAGCTTACCGCAACTATTAGAAAGCAAGCAGAAGCTGATAGATATCGTGTTCAACAACAATCAGATGCGGATCTTTATAAGAGACAAAAGGAAGCAGAAGCTAAAAAATATGAAGAATCTCAATCTGCTGAGGCAGCCAAAATTCGTGCTGAGGCGGCTAAATATTCTAAAGAACAAGAAGCTGCTGGTATTGCTGCAGTAGGCAAGGCTGAAGCAGAAGCTATTCAAGCCAAGGGTGTTGCAGAAGCAGAGGCACTTGAAAAGAAAGCGGAAGCTATGAAAAAATATGGTCAAGCTGCTATTCTTGAAATGGTTGTTGATAAATTACCAGAAATGGCTCAAGCTATTGCTAAACCACTTGAAAGTATTGATAAAGTTACAATTATTGATGGTGGAAATAATTCCAGTGGAGTAAGCAATATGGGGGGATATGTTCCAAGTGTTCTTGCCAAAACTATGGAATCTGTAAAAGAAGCTACAGGTATTGATATTGGAGAGATTATGAAAGCCAATACATACGATGCTAAAGTAACAAGAAACTTAAATCTAACAGGTTTAGATAACAAGGAAAAGCCTGATATTTTAGAAGAGGATGAGAATTAAAAAAGGAGCTTTTGCTCCTTTTTTATTATAAAAATTTAAAATATTATTTACAGAAACTATTACATATAGTATAATTATTGTATAAACATAAGAAATGGAGGACAATTATGGGACTTTCAGTTAGCGCAAAAGGATTAGATAAAACATATGATTGTGGATATATTACTTTTTATAATTTTAGAAAAGAATTAGCAAAAACATATAACGAGAAAATATGTGAACTATATGAAAAATGGATAAATGAAGGACTCACTGATGAAGAGTGTGATTATTTCGATAATAATTGTCCAGAAGGGTTAATTTTATTTTTATCTCATTCGGATTGTGATGGGAAGTTTTCACCAAAAGAATGTAAGCTGGTTTATGATTCAATTAAAAATTTATCTATGGATATGGAAGGTCATAATTATGGGATTATTAAAAATCCTGATGGAACAAAAAGTATGGAAACATATAATATGCTAGAAAGATGGCAGTATATGTTTAAATATTGTTATAAAAGACGTGTTAATATGTATTTTTATTAAGAAAGGCAAAATTATGGAATGGATTAAATGTGAAGATAGTTTAAAACCAATAGAAAATGAAACCTATTGGGTTACTATAAGTTCTGTAACTGAATTTGTAATAGAAGCCACCTATAAGAATGGTTTATGGTATCATAATGAAAAAGAAATATTAGATGTATTTGCATGGTATAATGTGCAAAAACCAATTCCTTGTAAATCTCCTGAAAAAGAAGGATTAATTTTTCCTGCTTTTGAGGTTAATGAAAGAGGAATAAATAAAAAAATAAAAGTAAATTTGTTAAAAGATGAAGACATGAGAACTTTAGGGTTTACTGATTATGGTAAAGATAATTGGTATTATTGTAGAAACTTAATTGAAGATATTTCTTTTTCTATTTCTATACCTAAGAAAAATCCTGATGAATTTCGAATAGATGTTTTAGATGATAATTTCTGTCAGCCTTATGATTATCAAAGTATCTTAGGAAGAAATAAAAATCATGAATTTGCATCTATTGTTATGGAAAAGGTAGAAATGCAAATGCAAATTCTTTCTGCCTTGGGTATAATTAGTGGGCATAAGAAAGGAGATTATATATGATTATAACAACAACTCAAAGTATTACAGGAAAAGATTTTAAAGAAATTACAGTTGTTAAAGGTACTGGTTGTGCTGTTAAATACGAAAGAGGTTATCTGTCAGATTTTCACAAAGATATAGAATCTGCAAGAGAGGCATGTTTTCAAAAAATGGCAGAACAAGCTTTAAAATATAACGCAGACGGAATTATTGATGTAAAATATGAAATACAAGAAGTAAGTAATGCTATTATTTTCTTTGTTTATGGAACAGCTGTAAAGTTTATTGATGCTTATGTGGTTTCTAAAAAATAATATTACATAGAAAGTAGGGGTTGTTATGGATATATTGATGTCTATTCATAAAATATGGATAGAAAAAATATTTAGTAAAGAAAAAATATTAGAATTTAGAAAAAGTATAGGAAAGAATTTTAAAGTTGGAGATACTGTTTATTTATATGAAACATCTAAAAATGGTGGCTCTAAGAAAGTTGTTGGAGAGTTTACGATAAAAGATATTGTAAAGTTAAATAAAAAATCAAAAATTGCAACATACGATCTTTTACCTTATTATTGTTTGAATATTATAAAAGATGAGGAGGCTTTTGAAGCAGTTGATAAGATTTTTAACATTACATTAAAAAACTATAACGATGCTATAAAACTTTCTTATATTTTTAATCCTCATTTTATTGAATATTTAAGAGATACAAATAATTTTCCTGATTTATCAAAATTCAGTAGAGATGAGCTTAATATTTATTTAAAAAATCAAGAAAAATCATCTAAACTTGTAAAAGATTGTGATAACTGGTTGTTTAATATTGGTTTTTATAATGAATATTGGGAATGTTATTATAAATATTATTTAGAAATAGATAATGTAAAAAAATATGATATTCCTTTAGATTTGTCTAATTTTAAAAATCAAAAGGGAGAAATTATTTTAAAAGCTTCTCAAAGTTGGTGTTATTGTGAGAAGTGTTAATTTTGCTGTATTTTTTGTTTTGTTTTTCTTTAATGAATAAGAACTAATTAAGATAATTTAAAAACAATTATACAGAAATTGTGCCATTTTTTACATATAATATACTGTTTTATAGCTATATAAATTACAGGCATCATATGTATAAAAAATTAAGCAAAATAAAAAGAAGTGGGGCTCCACTTCTTTTTATTGTTTTATATATTTTGTTTTACAAACCATACTTTATCAAGTATTGCTTGTTTGTTTTTTTGAGATTCAAATATTTTATCATAAAGTAAATCTTTCTCCATTCTTTTATTACATTTATCACACAATGTACTAAAAGATAAGGGTGAAATAATTTCTCCACAACAATCACATTGGATTCCCTTACAAAAAATTTCAGAAAACTCTTTTTGTCTGATAATAATTCCTGTTCCAACATGTATACATCCTGTTTCTGAAAGTGTGGGTTCTTCTCCTATTTGTTTTATTCCTTTAATTTCTCTATCAAAAATTAAATCATCACTTAAATCCACATCTTTATTTGTAATGCTTTTGGGTTTTATAGGATTTTCTTTAGTGATATAAGGATTTCTAAATGGTTTTTCTTTTTTAGATAAGCGATGAAATATGTTCTTCATTTGGTTGAATCCTTTCTAATTCTTTCATGATTTCTTCAAAACTTACAGGAGTTTCTACACTTTTTACAACATTTTTCTTACCAGATAATTGTACAAACTTATCAAGAGTAAGATCGCAATATTCATCAACCCAATCTCCAATAACATAAAATTTATCATTAAGCATTCTCTTAGTAGGTCTGGCAAACCTATCTTTTGATACTTCCGTTATTTGAAATGTTCCAAAAAGAATAGGATCTTTATCTTTCCTTTTGATTTCTTTTTCTCTTTGATAATTTTTAGTTACAGTTCCAGAATAATCAGTAAAAAGAACATAAAATTTATCATAAATTTTCTTTGTCCTTTTTATTTTCACCTGAATTTCAGTGGGAATTCTTCGTGGATAATCAGAAAGTTCAATAAGCTTTATTGAAGATTCTTCAATATCTCTTCTTTTTAAAAACTCATCAATATCATCACGAAAAATGAATTGATTTATTCCCTCTTTTAGGGCTTTTCTTTCTTTATCTACACAAGACATAAGAAAAGCTAACTTATCAAGAGCTGCAGTTTGGCCTGTTTGAATAAATTCTGATGCCATTATTTGCATGTTTTTCACATATTTATTAAGTTCCTCATCTGAAATAGTGTGTTTATTTGCTTTTAGCTCCTTGAAAATTTTATCAGGGCTATCCTTCTTTACGAATTTTTTTAAAAAATCAAACATAATCTTTCCTCCTTTTATTTAAGATGTTATACCAACAAGTGACTTAAATGACATAAGCTTTTCATCAATAAAAGCATATTCGTCTTCAATTAGTTTCTCTAATTTTTCTTTGTATTCTGAAAGGTTTGCTTTTGTAATAGCAGTCCCTTGATAATACACTGGTCCTGAAATAAAATTTCCTTTAAAATCAAGAATTTTAGAATAGATTTTATAATGAAATTGCAAATAATATAAAACTTCTTCTATACTATCTACAAATTCACTAAAAAGATTATCTTGTTCATAAGGAATAGTCTCAGGATTAAATTCGAATCCAGAATTATTTAAATCATAAATAAATTCTTCAAATTCTTTTTGATTCATATACGCTTTCCGTGGTACTTTTCTCATAAAATTTCGCCTCCTTTTCTCTATAATAGTATTACTTATATAATCATTATATCAAAAATATTTTATAAATAAAAATAAGGAAAGTTTTAACTTTCCTTATAATGTATCAGCACCTTCAATATATACACAAAGAACAGAATCTTCATGAATTTTATTGATAGATGGTTCTAAAAACTTAATAAATCCTGTTTCTACATTTACAATTTCAATTAATTTAGAAGGATAATATCCATCCCAACCATCTCTATATCCAAAATTAGAACCTTTTTGTATTAAATCTAATCTATATTGAATCTTTTTTTGTTGTTCTTTGTATAAATATTTAAGTTTTGCTATTTCTGTTCTTGTAATAATTTTACATGTAGATGAACTTTGTGCATCAAATAATTCCATAAAAACCTCCTTTTTTAAAAACCCACCTAAACAATTTGTCTAGGTGGGTAAAATTTAAAGTTTAAAGAGTAATTCCAGCAGCTTCAAGTGCAAGCTGCATAGCAGTTTTTATAGGCTCTTCTTCCACCTTTTCCACTGGTTTAGGTGGTTCTGGACGTTTAGTACCTTTCCTACAATATTCGCATCTGTGTGGAACTTTAAGATTTTTCTTTAAATACCAGTCAATTTCTTTTCTGGAAAGAACAAATTCTTCTCCACATTGTTTGCAAACTTGTTTATAGCAAGGCATATATTCGTCCATACTTGAACAAACAGCCTCATCTCGAAGATCTGCAAGTTCTTCAAGGGAAGAAATCTCTCCAAACAGATTATAGTCATATTCCACACTGTCTTTACGAAGAAATGTATTAATTTCGTCCCACGCAATAATAGAATTGACATATTCTGCATCTTCTCCTCGTTCCCATCTTTCAGAAAGTGAAAGGCTATTAAGAATAACATTACACTTCATCCAAACAGGAAATCCTTCGACAAATTCCTGGCAGGAATCATCAAGAAGCTTTCTTGCAGAAAGAATCACTTCTTCCTCAGGAGTTGTAGCTACGGGCTTATCTTTTAACCAATTCATGCTGCCACCTCCTCTGCAACCTTAATTCTATAATCTTTACAGTGACTCTTCGGGCTAAGAAGTCCTACTAAGTCTCCTACATAGAAATCCTCAGAGGGATAAACTCCCTTATGTTCTTCAAGAAGTGGCATAAGCTTGAGCTTATATCCATCTTTTGGCATCCTGAGATATTCAGGAACAAACTGATAGTCAACCCAGTCAAAATCTTCTTCTTTATCACGATTACTTCTAACAGAAAGTCCGATAGAAAACGCTCCAAAATTAATGCGCTCCAACTTTTTTGTATGGATACTAACATTTAAGCTGTCCATTCCATACTTTTCCAAAGTGTGGCACAGGTCATCAGGAGAAGCTTTTCCTGAATTAACTTTTTTAACCAGTTCTAAAGGAGTGCAAGCCAGAAAATCATCAAGATTGATCCTTTCCTTATTCCAGGTAAAGAACCTTCTTCCATATTCATCAAATCTTACAGTGCGGTTTCTCTCGATATGCTTTCCGTTAATAGTTTCCCAAAAGCTAATCGTACCAGCAATGTTTTTGGTCTTATCTTCCATGATATCGTTAAAAAATGTTCTTAAAATTCCACTTTTCTTTGTTTCAAAACTATAATTTGACATAATTTTCTCCTTTTCTCTTTTTATTTTTTGTTAATTAGTCAAAGTCGTAGTCATCAAAGTCGTAATCATAATCACAGTAATCATCACAATCTCCAGATTCTTTGACTCTATCATAATATTCTTTGATTTCGTCTCCCAATAATCCATTTTCGATCAAAGGATAGAGATCATCGAATACTTCGTCTCCGCAGGTAAAGAAAAATGCCTCTTTTCCTGCATTTTCAATACCGTTTCTGATTGCGGCAAGATTTATGTGAACCTTTACTTCCTTTTTAGATTCGCAATAATCTGCATCGTAATAAAGTGTCTCAATGATTTCATCCTTGGTAAGATCGAAATCATCAGCATCCAAAATATCACAAACACTTCTTGTAAGATCGCTGTGAAGTGAACGAATGCTGGATTTGATCCAATCAGGATAATCCATATCATAAATGTCTACGCAATAATAAATCTGATTGCAAACATCAAACATTGCAGATACACCTTCTCTAATCTTAGACATTTTCTCTTCTTCGGTAAAAGGCATATGGTAAAATGTCCTATATGAAGACTTATCTTTATTCTTCATGCGGGTCACCTTTCCATCAAAACCAACAAGTTCATAACACACATCGTTTTCCTTGATGGTCATCTTGTCACCTGTGATACTGACTTCGTAACCCACCAGAATAGGAATACAATTCGTGCGATATTTATCAGAAATCGCAAGAAGAACACGATTATACTGATGCATATCATCGTGAAAAAGCCTTTCTCCTTTCTTGATTTTTTCACGAATTTCCTTATGGATGTGATGCTCTTCACACCTGGCCATAAGAGGCACAAAAGTTTCTCTTTCTTCATAAATAGGCATTTTAAAAGTTTCATCGCCAAAAGACTCTTCTTTTATACCTACTTTGTGTTGGCGAAGTCCTACATACTCCTTCGTTTCCTTCCGAAGAAATGTGTTGATCTTTCCCATAACTGCAGCTGCGTTTTTTGTTGTTACTCTTACTCTCATTTTTTTAATCTCCTTTTCTCTTTTTTTGTTTTATGTAAGTTTACTTGTTCTTTTATTATATAAAAATTTTTTATTTTAATCAATAAAAGCAATCCCTTTTGGGATTGCTTTAAAAGTTAAAGAGCTTCTGCACGCCAATCATATATGCCATTTAAAGTCATAAAATAGGCTTTAGATTTAGCCGCTTCTTTAGAGAAATGTTTAGCTTCATTAGGATAAAAGCTAATCCCATGTTCCGAAGCATATATTCTCCCAGAACCCGTATCGCAAAATACAATCCAGTTTTTAGAAGTTTCTGCTGATATTTCAGGATTTTTATCTTCTTCTAGAAAAGTACAATTATAGCCATTATCAGTAATCTGATATGCAATAATTTTTCCATCATAAGCCATTTCTTTTGCATCTTCAATAGAAACCACTTCTCTTGTAACTTGTTTTAACATAATCTCTCTCCTTTACTTTTGCTCTTCGTTTATGTACTTATCTTTATAGTCTTCAAGGTTAAGTACATCTTTACTTATAACATCTTCGATATAAAGAGTTCCTTTTGCGCCATTAATCATCATAAGGCTATTTACAGTATCTTTGAAACAAACATTGTAAACAGGTTTTCCTTTTGCATAAGCATAACCTGTCTCCCATGCAGTACCACTATCACTATCCATACCATAATTAATAGCGACAACGATATCGCATTTGTCAATTTCTTCAACATCTCCATTAAAAATCATTTTTCCCCATTTTTTATTAGAGATACTCCAACTATCAGGAATAACAAATTCATATGGAGCAAATACGCTATAGCCTGAGCTTCTAAGCTTCCATAAAACTGTTTCCATATTCTTTCTTTGAGTCTCATCAAAAAATGGTGAGGCTAAATAAATTTTTTGTTTCATGTGTTTTCCTTTTCCCCTTTCAAATATATATTGTTTTACTTATAAATTTATTATACTTTATTTTTAAGTTAAATTCCATAATACAATTTAAATATTATCATATAAAAAAGGACTAAGATTTCTCTTAGTCCTTAAAAATTACCTTGTAATAAATCTCATAGCTTTGGGATAATTGCCTTGAAAATATCTCTGAAATGATTTCATCTTATTTTTATCAATACAACTCAAAAGTACAAGTTCTTTTGCAACTTCTTCATTTGCCATATTAAGACTTCCCATATTCATATGTGGGCAATACATTCCATATTTACAATGGAAATGTTCTTCGCACATTAATCGAAGCCAAGGATCTTTTTTCATCTTTTCTTCTGCTGCCTTTTTCTGTTCATTTGTTGCCAATCTTGTTTCTTGTTGTAAAAGACTTAGTAAATATCTTACTTGAATAAGCCTGTTACTTACTTTATTTTTATCATGGCATATCATACAAATTGAAGTATTCATTATACAATCTCCTTTACCATCTCTAAAATCTCATTTGAAATGTTATCAATAGTACGAACTTTTTCATTATCCACACAATTAACAATATTCCAGTCATACTCCTTAGCAATATACATTGCATTATAATATGATTCTAAAAGATAGTCTTTGTTTTTTTCATGAATATCTTTTTTATCTTCACCAGTAATTTTATTTTTTCTTTCAGCCATAAGGCGCATACCATATTCTACAGGCATATTAAGAAAAATTGTAACATCAGGTTTAGGCAAATGATAAACTCCAAACTCAAAATCATAAAGCCAAGAAAGAAAAATCTTTTTTTCTTTTACATCTTTAATCTTTGAAGCCTGATGAATCATGTTGCTGGTAGTATATCTATCAGCAATAACAATATATCCTTCATCAATATATTTCTTCCAATTTGTAACATAGCTAATATATCTATCAGCAGCATAAAATGTAGAAATAGCATAAGGATCAAGCATATCAGGGTCTTCTCCTAATTCTCCATTAAGATACATTTTAACAAGTGCAGATGAATCGCTATTATAATCAGGAAAGGATATCTTCATTACCTTATGTCCTAATTTTTTTAAACTTTCATATAGCTTTTCTACCTGTGTTTGTTTTCCACTTGAATCCACACCATCAACTACAATTAGTTTTCCTTCCATATTTTCCCTCCTTCTTTTATTTTAAAAGTTCTCTAACTTCCATTAAGATTCGTCCTAAATTGTTTTGTCCAACCCCATTACAAACACCCCAACATCTATCATTCCATGTATTGCCTTCAATGAGCTCAGCGTCTTTCGTAGCTAAAAGCTTTTCTTTAAGTTCTGGGGTAATAAATTTTAATATTACAATTTCCTTCATAACATCAAATTTTACATCTTCCCAATCAGAACGAAGCAAAACCTTTCTTCCTGCTCTTTTAGCCTGTCCTGGAGTTGCTAGTTTTGCTATTGCTTGTCTTTTTGCTAAATCAAGCGTCTTAGCTGCCTGAAATGCATGTTCGTTTGTTGGATACTTGATACCATCATAGGTAATTTCCTGAGAATAAAAGTTACTTAAAAAATCATATTCTCCTGAGAATGAATCTATTTTTGCCATAATTATCTCCCTTCTTTAAAATCTAACATATTAAATTTTCCTGGTTTCTTTTTAAGACCAAGGCCATATTCAACAATACTAGCCTTTCCAGGTTGTCCCATTTTTTCCAAATACATATCATCCCTTGTAAAGAAAAGAATAGCACCACCAATTAAATCTGCACATTGTATAAATCTTGATTCGCTAAGTGGAGCTTGATTTACATTAATATCTATCCTTTTATTGGCTGCTTCTTGAAGTCTCTTCATTCTGCTAAAACTATTATTTTCACTTGATTGAACAAAAACTCTAATTTCATAATCAGGATAATCTTTTGAAATTTCCTCAATTAGTTGAATATATGCTGGCATTATTTTTTTTGCTCTAAAATTACGAATTTTTATCGCATAAAAAGATACTAAATCATCTTTATTAAGAGCTGCCAAAACATTCATATAGATATTTTGTTCTTTAGGGCTTACTTTTGTCCATTTAACAATTCGCTTATCTGGGTCAACTCCACCTTCTTCTAAAGCTTCTTTTATAGATAGTTTTACTTCTTTTCTATGATCAAATGGAACAACAATAGCACTTACAATAGCTGTATGTTGTGTTTTGCTTTTAACTGTTCCTGATTCGCTGATATGTATTGTTATTATGTTTTTTTGTGTACTCATGTTACAATTACCTCCTTGAGTTTTCTGCTTTTGATTATATCACATAACAGAAAAACAATCAAGATAGATAATAAAAGGGAGAGCTGTAATCTGCTCCCCCTTAAAAATTATTCTACATGGATTGTATATTCAGCAATCTTTCCAGTATGCTTTCCACGAATAAATAATTGAGCAGCCTTTTGTGCTCCTAAGAAACCTTCTTCACAGTGCCAAGCATCGGTCCCTGTTGGTGAGGAAAGGTAACGAAGAATTACGCCATTTTCCTCATATGTACGAAGGCTATGATAATGTCCAAGGAAAAATTCATGATTCCTTGTCTGTCCCCATTCTACAGGTCTTTCAACAGGCATCATAGAAGAAATTCTTTTACCTTCCTTATCTCCATGTCCAAATCCAAAAAGATTGGTTCCATACTGTAAGTATTTTCTTGGAGATGCTCCTGTATCAATATTTACCAGAGGGTCATTATAGAACCTTGCATCAAGTAAAGATGCAGCATAATAACTCGTCTGTGTATCATGATTAGAACGCACATAGAAAGTTTCTACTGGAGCAATGGCCTTTAGCTTATCAATAGCTTCAACAAGCATCTTCGTGCCATAGTCCCACATCTTCTGCCAACGAACATCGGTATCCTGTCTTGTTCCTGCTGTTGTGGTAACAGCAATGGTGTCAAAGTGGAAAAAGTCCTGACTCCAGAAGAAAATAATTTTTTCAATTCCTTCTTCTTTCTTCAAGCGTTCAATACCACTATTGACAATATGGTTAAATCTTTTGACCGCTATCTTATGGTCATAAGACTCTCCACATTCAGGAGCCCATGCAAGCTTTCCAAGGTGAAGATCTGCAATACTTAGAATCGCAATCTTATCACCTTCTGGAGTAATTGTTGTTTTTGCTGTTAGAAGTTTCTCCTTTTCATCAACAATTTCCCTAAGAACACTTTGAACTGTCTCCATATTAATTTCATCAGGACCAAGAGGACGAACATTGGCGTTTAGACGGAAAGAACAAAGATCAATTACTCCTCCATCATCTTTAGTTTGTGCCTGCCATGTACCTCTACGACAACTTGAAGAAACAAGCTTAAAATATTTAGGATCATAGCCAAGAATACGCATGATTTTTTCATCTGTCATATTTGTAGCATCCTCAAGAGTAAGAATATCTACAGTCTTACTTCTTGAGCCATCCTTATTTCTTTTTTCTTCAAGCGTTTCAGAGGCCACAACCTCAGACTCTGACTCTTCATTACTGTCTTCATCATAGATATGTGCAGTTGTTGCCTGCTTTTCTTTCTTTACAGAAGGTTCTGCTGTTGTAACTGCCGCCTTTTCATAAGCAGCAATCATATTTTGGATGTATTCTGAACGAAATAAATCCTGTAACTTCTTCTTAGGATTCTTACACCCCTTAAAAATGTCTTTATGTACTGATTCCACCTTTTCGACGATTTTACCCCACTGAATCTTTCCATTCTTTCTTTCAGTCTGGCAATATGCCTCTACTACGGTTTCTTTCCAATTTTTGATTTTTGATTTGTTCATTAACAAAATCCTCCTTTTCTCTCTTTATTCTTGAAGTACTTATCAATAGTAAAAATAAGCATCAATACAAAAGTATTAATGCTTAACCACTGACTTTATCTACACTTCTATTAAAATTATACATTATCAAAGTAAAAGAATCAAATATCGTTAGTGAACTACTCCCACTTAAAGAAGTGGGAG
>ERZ777305.1062-NODE-1062-length-37525-cov-4.854497_pt1 | contig 37525 bp, 36 predicted proteins | sample MGYA00374965_ERZ777305 | MGnify/ENA primary metagenome ERZ777305 (study PRJEB29328, sample SAMD00013331) | mouse gut metagenome | study: EMG produced TPA metagenomics assembly of the Metagenome analysis of fecal microbiota from mouse which was promoted... | reverse complement strand
GCAGGGTCACGACCAATTCATTCAGCGTAGCCAGCGGAGCGGCGGCGTTTTCGTAGGTTTCATTGTCCACCTCCACGGTAAAGGCTTTCCAGTCGATACCCGGCAGGGCCTTGACTGCGGCCACCACCCGCGCCATGTCCTGCGGGTCGTCTATGGTGACGTGGAGTGCGGAAAAGCCGTAGTTGATTTCCCCGCCGTCAAACTCTTTCGAGGATTGCAAATCCACAAATACACGGTTCTGGGTTTTATCGTAGGTGGTGACGGTTTCCCCAAACTGCTCCACCGCATGGGGGGTAAACAGTCCGATGATCTGCACCCTGATTTCCGGCCCGGTAAAGCCCTGATCTTCCACGCTGTAACTGTGGGTGGTGAGGTAGTCACCGATTTTCAGCTCGTTTCTCTCCGCCAAATTCTGGCTGATGATCGCCACATGGGTATCATCGGTGGAGATATGCCGCCCCTCTGTCAGCGTCAGTGTGCCGGTGGTGAAAAGTTCATCGTCCTCCGTGTTGCAGACGCCCAGCGCCTTTGTGTAGCCCCGATACTTCGCATCGGTTGAGATCGTTCCAGGGAACAGGGAAAGCCCGTCAAATGGGAGAAGATTGTCCTGCCTTGCGCTGCAATACTTCACGCCGGAAACGCCTTTGATGGCCGCGATATTTTCCGGGGTAAATTGTACGGTGGAGTACATGAGAAAGCTGCTTGATGTCTTGCCGGTTTCCTCGTCCACTTCATCTTTGACGGGTTCTTTCACTACATAGGGGCTGTTGCTCCAATCCACGAAAACGTCAAATTTGCCGCCCAAGCTCTGCCGCAGGTCAAGCTGCGCGGCTTCCGACGCTTTCCAGATGGAAAGGCCCGTCAGGACAAAGGTTGCCATAATCAGCAGGATGGCGAACAGGAGAATGGTTTTCCCCCGTTTTCGCGTGACGTATAGCCACGCTCGTTTACATATGCTCATACCGCATACCTCCTTATGGGATTTGCCTGCATGATAGCAGCCCAATGTGGAATGGGTATGAAACTGGGAGAAAGTTATTTGTTTATGCTGTTTTTCCAAAATGGAGTTGTGCTAAAAATGTAATTGCCGCACCGCTCCCCATCAGCACTAGAGCCTGCTGGACACCTATCCCATTTGAAACACAGTGAAAAGCAGCGCCCAAACTTTCAATTTGCAGCGCGCAGTACCAGCAGAACGACACCAAAAATCCAACCGCCGTGTTCCGCGATACGACGCTTGCCAAAAGCCCAACAAATCCCAATGTCATAGCTGACGCCAGCGTTCTGACCGCATATGCGCAGACCGGAAACCTGCACCTGCTCATGCACATATAGCCCTCGAAGGCGAAAATCAGCGCAGCCGCACCTATTAGTGAAAGTACCATCCGCAGTATGACAATCACTCGATACGGAAAGGGCCGCATTGCAATCATCGCATTCATACCGCTGTCCTGCTCCGGCTTTAGCAGCGGCACAAACATGGGAAGTCCCACCAGCGCAACCATTCGCTCCAAGCATTCCGCAGACTTTGCACTGTCGAGGTTAGACGTTCCGTAAATCCATGGAATCACCAGCAGGTGCAGAACCGCCGGGAAAAGGGTCTGCTTAATGTTCAGCCGTAAATTTGAACCCGTGATGGTGAGCAGATTTCTGGTTTCCAAAAGTAAGCCCTCCTTTCCGTTTTCTGCTGTATACGAGGATGGCCAAGCCCACAAGCACAAGAGCGGCGAGGGTGATTGTTATCCTGTTCAGCGCCAGCATTTGAATATTCTCCATCATCCGCCCATAGCCTCTCAGGGTGTTGTGTCGAATAATGAGGTCGAACAGGCCGTAATTCCCGCCTTCCAGCTTATCTATTGGCGGCTTTCCAATTAGCCAAATCACGCCGGATATCAGAATCGCCGCATAGTTTTCCAGCAGCGCTGTCACCAGTAGGCTCACTGCCATGACTAACATAACTGTGGGCAAAATCCATGCAAGAGTATATTTCACGAAGGCCAGCACATCGCCCTGAACACCGATACTGCCACAGTACCGCATGAGCACCACCAGGGATTTGACCGGCAGAATGAGGATAGGAAGCATAGTTATACAGACCGCGGCGGCGTAGCGGGTGCATATCAGCTTTGCGCTGGAGATCGTCCTCGGGTAAATCAAGCCCCGCATATTCCGGCGCTTGTCCCGCAGCATCAGGTCGACGATGACAAAGGCGGGGAGGAATAGCACACTGATGGAAATGCTGTCGCAATAGTACCGGGCAAAGGCGCCGGTCACTTTGTCGCCCTCATAGAACTCTTTGTGCTGACGTTCGGAAATGGGCGCTTCCTCCATGTCGTTGCCAAAATAGTACAGCTTCAGCATGGGCCAGCTGAAATAGGAGCCAGACCCAATCATTTTATTGACCTTCTCCATGATTTCCTTGAAGCGTTCAAAGGTTACTTGGATTTCAAAGTCATTTCTTGACTGTGCAGGCGTTTCCGGAGCCGCTTCATCGCCAGGAACGTATTGCCCTTCGTCCGCTCCTATTACAAACTGCCCGTTCTCGTTCAGGCTCCCCTCGCCCGGTTTGAAGACGAACGCCCCGCCCCCGGAGATGGGGATATCGCCGGTATCGCTGGTGCTGTCCGTTTCATCTGCTGTTTCGTCTGCCGTCCCATTTATGGCTTGTTCACTGAGCCCGGTCAGTTCCATCAGGTACTGTAAAATTGCCGCCTGCTCCTGGGCAGACATAGTTTTCTCCTTCACATAGCCGAAGGGATAGTACAGATAGCTGTTATCCCGGTAATTGTACATCAGCAGCTTTGTGGCCTCTTTCATCATGTTCTGTTCCATGGCTTCATCGGGCGCGCCGCGCTCCGGGGCATAGCTGTCGGCGATATAGAAAACAGAGCTGGGGTCGTTTACTCGCCGAAGCTCGCTCTCCACGGAAGGCTCATATTGAAAAATGCTGACTGCCAGTAGCGCCACGACAAGCACCCAATACAAAATGCTCCCCGCTATCTTTTTACACTCCATTCCAAACAGGCGCATCATTTTTCCTCCTCCCGTTCCAACTGCCGGAGCATTTCCATGTAGCCGTCCTCCACCGTAGCTGTATGGTGGGTGGAACTGCCTGCCGCCTTTTGCGCCAGGGCCTCCACTTTCCCGGTAAACAGCAGCTTTCCCGCGTCCAGAACAGCCACTCGTTCACAGACCGCTTCGATGTCGCTGACAATATGAGTGGACACAATTACAACGCGGCTGCGGGAAAACTCCCGGAGTAGTTCATAGAAGCGGAGCCGCTCCTGGGGGTCAAGGCCCACTGTGGGTTCGTCGGCAATCAGCACCTGCGGGTCGTGGAGCAACGCCCCCGCAATACCCAGCCGCCGCTTCATGCCCCCGGACAGCTTGCGCACCTTTTTGCCTTTGTCCTCCCAAAGATTTACCCGCTTTAATAAATCGGGGATGCGTTGACGCTGTACCTCTGCTGGAAGATTGGACAGCGCGGCTAGATAGCGCATGATTTCCTGCACCGACATATCCGGGTACAGGGAAAACTCCTGGGGCAAAAAGCCAATGAGGGGCCGGACTTTCCGGGTATCCTCCAGTGGGATATTGTCGAAGGTGACTGTGCCGGAGGTTGGCTCCCCTAGGGTGGACAGAATGTGCAACAGGGTGGTTTTCCCAGCGCCATTGCGCCCCAACAGGCCAAACATACCGTTCCCGATGGTGAGGGAAATGTTGTCCAAAACTGTCTTTTGCCCGTAGTTCTTTTTTAGGTCTTGGATTTTTATCTCCATAACAAAAACTCTCCTTTCAACGCTTTCAAGCGTTTTGATAAGGAGAGTTTAACAGGGAAAGGTCTACATTCCGTCACAATGGGAAGATTTCTTCCATTTTAAGTTTTACAGTTACTTTCGCTCCGCCTCCGGGCGCGTTGTCGAGAGAAATACTGCCGCCGTGCTTCTCCGCTAAAATCCTGCAAATCGTCAGGCCAATGCCGAAATGTTCCTTTTCCTTCTTGCCCTTGTAGAAGCAACCTACCGCTTCGGCCCGGTCTTGTACCGTGAAGCCTTTCCCATCATCCGTTACCGTGATGGTAAGAAAAGGCTGTGAATAAGAGAAGTCCAGATCAATTTTTGATTTGCAGTACCGCAAGGCGTTGGAAACAATATTTTCTACAATCCGAAACACAGCGGCAGGGGCGAGGGAAACCGTCTGCTCCGGCAAATCTGCGGAAAGACGGATGCTTGTCTGGTGCTGTTCGGACAGGATTGAAAGCTGGGTCTGCATTTCTTTCATCAAATCAGGCAGCGCAATTTCCTTGTAGTCCAGGCTCATATCTTCCAAGGCTTGTACTTCGTGGACAGAATTTGCATAATCCTCTAACCGGCTGGCGGCTTCATGGATATATTCGGCAATTTCCCGCGTTCCATCCTCGGTCAGCACATCTTTACCGATATTCCTGTCCAGATATTCACTGTACCCTTTTATCACGGTGATAGGTGTGCGCAAGTCGTGGGAAATGCTGGCGTTTATTTTCTTGCGCTCCTCCACCATGGCCCACATCCGACGATTATTGTCCAGCAGCTCCCGGCGCATGGTTTCAAAGGCACTGCAGAGCTGGCCCAACTCGTCCTGCTTTTGATAGCCTATTGAATAAGTCAAGTCGTTATCCGCAATGCGAACGATGCCCTGCTTGAGCGCGTCCAGAGGCTCTTTCAGCTTGATACGGTAGAACAGCGAGCTTGCGCAGGCAATCCCAGCGAAGGAGAAAAGGACGGGCAGGAGAACCATCATGGCTTGCGCGGTATTGAATATCATCACTTCCTGATCGGTAAACTCAGATACCTCACCGTTTTCCGGGCCGCCGCTGGCTTCCAGGGTGAATTTGCCGTCTCCCTTCGGCTGAACAACGGACGGCTGAAAAATATAAGCGTGGGGGAGCAGGATCTGGTCGCGGACTTTGGAGCAGATCCGTACAGAGACGGTGGACAAAAGCATTACGACTACGCCCGTAATGACGACAATCAGACAAAAAGTTTTCTTGATGGAAAGGTCTTTCAGCTTACCCATTTATAGCCGCACCCCCAAACCGTTTCAATATAGCTTTTGTCCGATACTTTTTCCAGCTTCACGCGTATCCTGCGGATATGCTCTTTTAGGATGTCGCTGCTGCCCTCGGCGTCATAGCCCCAAAGCCGCTCGTATATTCTTTCCCGGTCAAAGACCTGTCCGGCGTTGAGGGATAGAAACTCGATAATGTCAAATTCCTTTTTTGAGAAGGGGACAATCTGCTCGTTGCAGTAAACGCAGCGACCGGCGTAATCAATAAACAGGTCGCCGAACATCTTTGTATCGCTATACCGTGCGCGCTTCTCCCGCCGAAGATGGGCCTCTACACGGGCAGTCAGTTCGTCCAGGCTGAAAGGTTTTGTAATGTAATCGTCCCCACCGGCCCGCAGGCCGGTGATCTTGTCCTGCTCCGTGACGCGTGAGGTCAGGAAGATAATGGGGCAGTCGATGTGGCTGCGTATCTTCTTGCAAAAATCCAGGCCGTCAACCTCCGGCATATTGATGTCCAGCAAGATTAAATCGGGTGTGTGGGACAGCATTTGGGCGGCTTCTTCCGCGTCTGACGCGGTATAAACAAGATAGCCCTCGGTTTGAAAATGGAGCTTGACGAGATTGCAAATGGCAGGTTCGTCATCGACTAACAAGATTTTTGATGGCATGTGTGGCTCCTCTCTGCTGTATGTCATAGGCTGTCCCTTTTATACTATCATGAAAAAGTCTACATTCGGTCAAGTTTTTCTAATATATGGTTGAATCGATATTGTAAATCTCATTCCCAGCAGCGTTTCCAGAGGTTCAAATGAATAAGGAATATTCATTGATTTCAAAAGCGTATCCACAATATAAAGCCCCAGCCCATTGCCCCCATCCTCTCTGCTCCGGGAGAAATCCGGGCGGTAGAAAGGCTCGAACAGGCGGGAGACTTCACTCTCAGGAATCGGCTCACATTCATTTTCAATAATCAGCCGGTCGCCGTCCATATAAACGGAAACAGCCTTCCCCGCCTCCGTATAGGCCACCGCGTTTGCAACAATATTGGACACCGCCTTGCTGAACGGGCCAACAGGTAACACCGCTGGGCACTGCTCCGGCAGGTAAAGAGAGAATGTAAGTTGATGTGCCGTCGCTATAAGCTGATAGGGTTCGCAAAGCTCCGTCAGCAGCTCAGACAAGTCAACCCTTGCCGGTGATTCAGCGGTCAAATTCAGCTTGGAGGTTTCCAGAATTTCTTGTATCATCCCGGAGAGCTGCTCCACCATTTCCTTGCACTCCGGCAAATATACGGCATAGTCCTGATATTTTCCAACGCCCAAAACCATGTTTTCCAAAGTGGCGTTCAGCGCGGTCACCGGCGTTTTCAGCTCGTGGGACGCGGCACGCAGGAAGTCCACCTTGGCCCGCTCCATATCCTGGACATTAACTTTTTCCTGTTCCAAATGCTCGATGGTGGAGAGTAGATTAGAATAGAGTTTATTGACATTTTGTGCTAGTATGCCGATTTCATCCTTTGAACAAACAGGACAGCTTGCAACCCTGTCCAGCTTCATCATCTTCCCGGTTGAAGCGGAAATTTTCTTTATGGGGTCAGTGACCGCCTTAGAAAACAGCAGGGAGCATACGAGGGATATCAGCAGCGAACAGCCCAGGGAAACCGGCAGGGCTTTCGCCACCGCTTCTGTAACAAATCTTGCCTCGTTTATGCTTACAACGATATTGTCTCTCGTACTCAGCGCAAGCTGCATTTGCGGCGCAAGCAGGTATATCAGGCCGTGGGAAATCACAACGATAAAAAGCATTATCGCCAAAGTGTATAAGAATATTTTCGGAAAGAGCTTCAACCGTTTCATTCCCGCACCTCGTATTTGTAACCGATACCTTTGACTGTCACAATGCAGTCCAGCCGCAGCTTTTTCCGCAGATTTTTGATATATGTATCCACCGTGCGGTCGGTTATGGGGCAGTCCACGCCCCATAGGTCGTCCAGAATTTGGGAGCGTGTCAGCACCAGCCCTTTATGCTCCACCAGCAGACGAAGCAGGTCAATCTCTTTGGGCATGATGTCTATCTTTCCTCCGCTGTCGTTGGCAGTATAGCCCGAAAAATCCACGGTCACATCACCGAAGGACATTTTCTGAAGCTGAGGACTTTGCCCGCTCCGGCGAAGGAGCGCGGTGATACGCCGACCTAACAGCACCATTGAGAAGGGCTTTGTCATGTAATCGTCGGCCTGCTGATCGAAGCTCTTGACTTGGGTGTGTTCGTCCCCGATGGCAGTGAGCATAAGGACAGGTACGGCGCTTTCGCTTCGTATTTTTTGCAGGACAGACAGCCCGCTGATTTTCGGGAGCATGATGTCCAGTACCACGAGATTAATGTTGTTTGCGCCAAAAAGGTTCAGGGCTTCTTCGCCGTCATAGGCCGGAATAAGGGCATGACCGGCAGGCTTTAGGTATTCGCAGATCGCTTCATTGGTCTTGCGGTCGTCCTCGACTATGAGTATGGTTGCCATTCGCGCACCTCCTTTGGGTTAGTGTAGCATGGTAATGTGGAGTGGGTGTGAAATGGCTGAAAATTTTTGTATGGCTGTCAGCTCCAGCCCTTGCAAACGTCCACCCAGGCCGTATAACCCGAATATTTCTCCAACTCCCCGGTGGTCAGCTCAATGGCGCTGTTGCTGCTGCCGCAGGCGGGGAAAACGGTCTCAAAACGTTTTAAGGACTCGTCCAGGTATACCGTCACACCTTCATTGACCGCGAACGGACACACGCCGCCCACCCCGTGGCCCACCAGCGTTTGGGCTTCATCGGGCGTGAGCATCTTTGCCTTTGCTCCGAATTGTGCCTTATACTTGGGATTGTCAATTTTAGCGTCCCCTGCCGCGACAATTAAGATAGCATGACCATCCACCATAAATGAAAGCGTCTTTGCGATTCGACAAGGCTCACAGTTTAGCGCCTGTGCCGCCAATTCAACGGTGGCGCTGGACACTTCAAATTCCCGCACTCGGTCTGCCATACCAAATTCTGCGAAATATTCCTTGACTTTTTCGATAGCCATAATGTCCTCCTTTAGTGGTTGGGATAGAAAATCGTGTTATAAACCGCGCACCCGCGCTTGCCCAAATTCTGGTATGAGTGCGGGATATCCGCGCGGAACCGGACAGCCTGCTTCTCACCGACATCAACCGCTTTGTCCCCCAGCACAAGCCGCAACGTCCCCCACAGGACAAAGATGTGTTCCTCCACACCGTCATCGTGCTTGTCCGAGGAATGGCAACAGTCCGGGTCAAACTCGATGTAAAAAGTTTCCGCGCTCCGAACCGGGTCATAGGTGAACAGCGGATAAGCCCTCATTTTGTCGCTGTCGCCTAGAATAACTGTGGACTGCTCCGGGCCGACAACGGTGTATTCCGCCTGGGGCGCGTCCAGAAAGTAGGACAGTGGCGCTTTTAGCCCGGTGGCTATTTTCCAGAGGGTTGTCACCGTTGGAACGGACTGGCCGCGTTCGATCTGGCCCAACATGGGCTTGCTTACGCTGGTCAGGGCGGAAACTTCGTCCAGGGAGAGGGCGCGGGTGGTGCGGAGAATTTTCAGCTTTTCGCCGATTTTTAGGGTTATGGGTTCTATGGGTATCACCGCCTTGTGCGCTTTTATATCTTTCAGAACAATTATAACATACAGAATTTGAAAGTCAACAGTCAAATGCAAGTATGTACCAGCCGCTCTAAGGCGGCTGGTATTCTAATATGCCGGTGTCCCATACCCCAAGATTTCATAATACCCTACGGTATATCGGTTCTCCTGACACATATCGCTGGAGTTCCCTTCAACCGTGTACACGACACCGCCCTCAACTTTCTCCACGATCCCCACATGGTCAGAGTTGCCATCCTGCCCATATTCATCGTTCCAATCAAAGAAGATGATATCACCGGGCCGGGGTTTGTAGCTTCTATCCTGCCATAACCCTCTGTCCTTAAACCATTGCACACCATTGCCGCACCCAGCAAACTTTGGAATAACCCCGGCGTCGATATAGCCGCACTCATTAGCACACCAGCTGACAAAACAGGCGCACCACTCCACACGAGAGCCGAAGCCGTACCACGACCAGTACGGTTGACCACCCACATTGCCAAGCTGGGAGAGCGCTACCGTAACAATTTCGCCATCGCCGGTGCCGATACCATAAAGCACAGCGCTCCACATACTGCGGTTGCCCTCTGCCAACAATTCGGCAAGCTGCTTGCGCTGGTCAGCATTGAAACGGAAATAATCTGCCATTTCATCGGCGGTCTTGTGGCTGATGTGGATATAGAGCGTTGTCCTGTTAGTGGTAGTCGTGGTCTGAACAATATGGCCGTTCCCATCGTCCGTTTCAGTCACCACCGTATCTGTGGACGTTTCCACGCGGGACGATATCTCGTTCATCTGCCAAAAGATATCCTTTAGGAGCTCCTTCTTGGAATCATCCATGGAGGCTACCTCCTGGGCATTGTCCGGGTCGGTGGTGGTCTTGACCGCATACACGGCAAGCACCTCCGGCCACACAGCGCGGGAGCCGGACATCTCCAGCACATCATGCCGGGTGCTGGATTTGATTGTGTCCAACCGGGCTTCATAGTCCTGATTGATTTCCTGCACCGCTGTCCGCATAGTCTGCCCGGTGCCGGTGTCCTCGCCGGAGAAAAATATCCCGAAGCAGGAACCGACAAGTAAGCCAATCAAGCAAATGACGATGATTACCACAACTGCAACCCAGCCGCCAGCAGCCAGGGCGCTTATCAGCGCTTTTGTCGCGGCGATAATCGCCTTCACTGCAGAGATTGTGGCCTTGACCGCCGCCTTTATTGTTGCAATAGTAGCTTTCGCGGCAACCCTAGCGGCCTGCGCTGCCCGGTGTGACGCTTTTGCCGCTGCATGGGCGGTATGCTGGGCAGCTTTCGCTGTCTGCTGGCTGGTTTTGATAGCGGTCTTAGCTGCTTTTTCAGCTGTTTTCACCGACCGCCGCGCTGTCATGGGTGTGCCTTTTGCCACTTGCCTAACACTCTTTTGGCTACGGCCTACGGTCTTAACAGTCCCTTTTGCAGCGCTGGGAGAACGAGTGTTACTTTGCTTTTTCAGCGGGTCAACACTGCGCTCACGCTGAAAATGTGATTTGACGTTGGAAATGTTCTCCTTAGTGGAATCAACTGCCTTTTTCCCTTTTTCGTGGAGCTGGTGTCCTGCTTCATGCAGCACGGTTCCTGTACCCTCTGAAACACGGTCGGCGGCGTACTCGCTTGGTGAATCTTCCGCAGAATAAACGCTATACTCTGCCTTGCGTTTTGTGCGGATATACGCGTCCTTCATGCGCTGGGAGGCGGTAACGGACTTGTCAATGGCCTTGACTGTACCTTTCACCACGTTCCGCGTCTTGATGTCAGGCATCGCCGCCCACCTCCGGGGCCGATTCGGTTTTCTTTGCTACAATTACCATCCGGCCATTATCGCGGCTATATTCGCAGGTGGAGAGCGTAATCAGCTTGTCACCGTATTCGGCGGTAACGCCAGTGTCGTACAAGGCAAGTTCTTTGCACTTAGCTATAAAATCATCAAAATCCCCGGGCTTATCAGCTTTGACAAACAGAAAATAGGGAAAACCTGCGTTTGAATAGGCCACCGTCTTGAATACCGCAATAATTTCATATTCGCCGAAACCATCCATAGTGTCAAAATAAATTGTCTTATGCTCCTTGTAAAAATCCTCGCTTTCATATTTGCAGAGGTCGGCAAACATGGAGCCATCGTTCATGTAGTGCCCATAGATGGTGATATTGTCCGACACGCCCAGCTCACAGTTCTCCTGCACATAAGGAACACCGTAATTGCTGTACTCCTTATCAAAGCTGTGTTTCAGATAAAAATTGGGGTTGTCCGGAGACTGCATAACCGGGTAGCTGATGTTGGTGCCCTCAATATTAAGCCAGCCCACAAAATCACTGTTTTTCTCATGGATTGCCGCATATTTTTCGGCGGCGGTGATTTCCGGCGCAGGCTCGTCAGCAGAGGGTTTATCCTCTGGCGGAGAAGCCTCACCGTCCGGCTGAATATCCAACTTAGGCTTCTCAACCACAAGTTTAGCCAGCGTTTGAAACGCCTGTGCACTCTGCTTACTGTCTTTGATTTCACGGCACACCATAATGCTCGAAAAAAGCAAAAGAGCGGCAAAAAACGCCGCCCCCACAACCAAAACTTTCTGCTTTTTACTCATGGCTTTCACCTCCAAAAACGCCCTCTCCGGGCTTCGTGGTCATAAGCTGGTACAGCTTGGTATCTTTCGGAAAACGATTGACAAACGGCACCAGTGCCGAGCCGTACTTGATAAGCCCGCACCCAGCGTCGGCGTTAGTGATATAGCTCATCTGCTCGCCAGAGATATTCAGCAGCCGCGCCAGCTTTTCCCGGTCGCTTGCCGCCTGATTCAACATGACGATAAACTCCGAGTTACTGAGCATGGTACTTGCCTGCACAGAATCCAGCAGGTACTCCACGTTCTGCGTGATGGCTGTGGGGTATGCGTTGCGCTTTCTGAATTGCCTCCATGCAGAATTGAAAAATGCGCCGCTGTACTCGTTCTCGAACACAACGTGAAACTCGTCAATAAAGACGTGCGTTCGCTTGCCTTTTTTCCAATTCAGCGTAACGCGGTTCAGAATGGTGTCGGTAATAACCAGCAGCCCAGTGGGTTTTAGCTGTGTCCCCAGGTCGTGAATATCAAAAACCAGCACCCGCTTGTCCAAGTCAACAGTGCTTGCGTGACCGAACACATCCAGTGAGCCAGTAGTAAACAGTTCCAAAGAAAGTGCAATCTCCTTGGCTTTTTCCTCCGGCTGTTTGAGCAGCATTTCACGCAAGGTGCATAGGGTGGGAACCGTGCCGTTGCGAGCGGCCTCCTGATACACAGCAGCAGTACATCGGTCAATAATAGACTTATGCTGTGGGCCGACGCCGTTCTTGTCGATCTGCTCGATCAGCGACATGATAAACTGCGACTTCTCCACAATGGGATTGTTCTCGCCGTAGCCATCAACCATATACATGGCATTGAGCCGGTCTTTACCGCCAGCGGCTACGCGGATCACGCTGCCGGTTTCCGGCCCCATGGCCTGCACCAGCGGGGCAAACTCGCCCTCCGGGTCACAAATGAGGATGTCATCTTCAGTATTGAGAATCAAGAAGGATATCAGTTCCTTTGCCGAGAAAGACTTGCCGGAACCGGGAACACCCAGCAGAAACGCCGACTGGTTAAGAAGGTTCTCTTTGTTGCACATAATGAGGTTATGAGAAATGGCGTTCTCCCCGAAATAAATGCCGCCTTTGTCCTGAATCTCCTGCACCTTAAAGGGCATAAAAACGGCGAGGCTCTCAGTAGTCAACGTGCGGAAAGCATTTATCTTACGTGTGCCGATGGGCAGCGCGGTATTCAGCCCGTCAAGCTGCTGAAACTTCAAAGTGGCAAGTTGACACATATGCTTGCGGGCCACGGCAAGGACAGCTTCGGTATCGCTGTCAAGCTGCTCCTTGGTGTCGGCGGTCAGAACCATGGTGATAACGGAAAACATCATGCGCTGGTCGCGGGTGGTGAGGTCGTCCAAAAACTCCTTGGCCTCCTTGCGTTGAAGCTCCATGTCATAGGGCACGACGGCAGAAAAGTTATTGTTAGCGTTCTGTCGGCGCTGCCAGTTGGTGATATTGGTTTCCACACCGAGCAGGCGGTTCTCCACCTCGCGCACGGCTTCATCGGTGGGGATGGGCAGAACGTCAATGGACAACATCATGTTGCGGTTAAAGTCGGTCAGCTCTGTCACCATGGCGTCCTTGATATAGCTGGCGTAATCTTTCAGAAAAATAACCCGGCAGAATTTTTCGCCGAGTTTCAGATGGTCGCTGTTCTTTTCAATGCTGTCTGGGCAGATATAATCACGGAAGTCGTGGCCCTTTTTCATCATGTCGTGTGCGTCAAAATGAAAAGCCGCTTCTTCACCGGCACGGTAGAAATCGTGAAGGACGCGCAGCCGCTCTGTGGCGTCCATTTCCACGCACTTGGAGCCAAGGGCTGCAAAGTGGGAGATAAGGTCAGCGCCCACACGGGCAAAATAGGTGCGGGCTTCTTCGATATCCTTTTTAGCCACCGTGATGGCGATATACTTCTCCTGCATGATACCGTTCGCGCCGGTAGCTTTATCCAGCAGCATTTGATTGTACTCCCTACGGTACACATCCCGCTCATCACCGCGCATGGGCATGAGAATGGACTGCTCAAAATTGGCCTTGTTCAACCGACGGTTGTTGATGGTGAGTTTCGCGGTCGCACCAGAATCCAGGCTGTTCAGCAGTTCGGAGTAGGACAGGAACATGGATTCCTTGTCCTCCCGGCTGGCCACTTGGTAGTTGATATCCGTAAACTGGTAGGCTTTGGAAAACTTGTTGCCTACCATAAAAATACCGTCGCTCCAAATGCGCCGGATGGGGATAACATCCTGCACCTTTCGGGGAACGGTGTAACGCTCTTTGTCTTGCTTTAGCATGGACTGAATGGTCTTTATCACTTGCGTTCCTCCTTCACGATGGCCTCATAGTAGATGTTGTTGGCTTCAAAGCGTATCTGCCGGGGTTCCAGCAGCTCCGATTTCAGCCATGTCCAAATGAATTGCTCGGCGGTCATGCCGTGGTAGGTGATGAATCCCAGCGCGGCAAAGGGAGCAGCGCCGAGAATACACATCCAGGACACGGTTTCCGTGCCCACATAGGGCTTTAAGAGGAAATACAGCCCCACGGCAACGCCGATTGCCAGGATTGAGAAAATAAACTGCCGCAAACTCAGGCCGAAAAACATACTCTCCGTATAGTTGCGGATTTCACGGTTGATTTTGACTTCCATATTTACCTACCTTTCCTGCTGCTGTGACGGTTTTGCTTTCGGCTGAAGCTGAACAGGGCTTTCGTCGCTCTCCGGGCAAACGAAGTCTAACCGGCTGGCGGCATAGATGGCGTTGTCGTTAAGTTGGCGCTGCCATGCTTGTTCGCTGGGCGACCAGTGGAAACCGTTGCGCTTCAACGCGGTACGCTGTTCCTCGGAGGGCTTTTCATCAAAAATAAGCTGCAAACGGTTATTATCCGTATTCGCTACTGCCTCACCACCGTCAAACGTCCAGCCCACATAGCCCAATTTCTGGCTGACAGAAAGCTGCTCGATTCGCTGTTTCAAACGGCGAATTTCAGCATTGTTATTGGACAGTTCATAGGACGGAAACGGCGCAGTAACCCAGGAATACCCGGTGCGGACAGCTTCGTCCATCCGCTCAGCGGTTTCCTCGGATACGCCGGGGCACCCGTGGGCCGTGCCATTTTTGCGGTAAAAGCTGTTGACCGTTTTCATAAACTTCTGCCGTTTTTGGCAGGCTTCCAGCTTGGCAGTCAGCTTCTCGACGGCCTGGGGGTCGTCGCTGCTGATTATGCGATTGTAACTCATAGTAAAAATCCTTTCTTTTATAATCCCATCATCTCTCGCACCACGCGGTCGGCCATTTTGACCGCGCCCACGAGGACGAGCATATTAAACACCAGTTCGCCGATATAGCTCCACACCATGGAAACTGCCGCAGCGTCCGGGTCTACTGCCGGGGGCGAGGACGCGAACAGAGAGAATATAACGCAGGCCAGCAAGATGATTGCCCCCTCTAAGCATACTGCGGCGTAGCTCTTGATGAAGCTCTTGCCCACATTTTGCGACGGTTCCCCGGCAAACGTGGAGAGCGGCACCGGAGCGATGGCGGTGTAGAGATACAGTTTGAAAAATCTGCCGTATACTGTCATAATCATTACAAAAGACAGTACCGTGATGAACAGCCCGCCAATCAGCGTAACGGCCCAAAGAGGGATAGATTCAAAGAATCCGCAGTCTTCCACGGCGGTCACGATTTCATCTGGCAGTATTGTCCGAGAAGCCGCGCCGAAGCCTGCGGCGTTCATGATAGTGTCGATTGTCCCTTGGACGATTCGGAACAGCGCCATCATCAGCTCCAAACCGTAGGTGATAAGCCCCTTTGCCAGCGCAAAGCGTATAAATAGCTTGAGCGCGTGCTCCGGCTTCTTGACCTCCACAAAGCTGCCGCAGGTCTTCATTACGCCGACAACAAAGAACAGCACCAGCAGAGCAAGCCCTATGGCCTGCACCGCGCCGTGAATATTAACAATAACATTCCAAATCGTGCCGCCCTTAAAGGTTTCCGGCGACTGTGTTATGAGCTGCCATATCTCAGCCAGCTTGCTGTTCCAGGTTTCCAGGGCGTTTTCAAGATTTTGTACGACCCAATTATCCGACAAAGAATTTCCTCCTTTCGCGCACAGTGGGCCGAGCCGTCCAGTGCGCCCGCCCGTATGCGATAAATTTTTTGCAATATTAGCCGGTAATGAGGGTCAGAATCTCCTTTGCAAAGGTAATAACGATACCGCCCGCTAGGGTCAGAAAGCCATTAGAGCGCTGGCTGGGGTCATGGCTCTGGAGAGAAAGACCGACCTGCACAATGCCCCAACCCAGCAGAATCAGGCCCACGGCGCGAATCAGGCCGAAGATGAAATCGGACAGGTTGTTTACCACAGTGATGGGGTCGCCAGCGGCAAAGGCCGTTATGGAACAGCCCATCAGCATAGCCAGAGCCAGCACCAGGGCGCAGTAGAAGCGGAAACCCCTCTTGACCTTACCGGGCGTGGGCAGTTTGGTGGTGTTCTTAGTGATTTTCTTCATAGTAAATCCTCCGTTTTTCATAAAAATAGAGCTTCTACGTCCTCGTCGGACAGAAGCTCATAGTCTGTTTCGATTATTTCATTGTCAGCCACGTTTGCAGTAGAATTGCCGGCAAAAGTTATGCTGGCGATAGCGTGGTTGATCTTGCCGTGTTCATAAGGCTTGGCCTTCCCATCAGCGGATAGCGCCACATTGGGGTGCCTCAAAATGTCGTACTTTTCATCAAGGATTGGACGCTCCCCGCGAATGAACAGCAGCGCATAGCGGTTGTCCAGCATACGCACCTCGGCGGCGTCCAGCAGCTCGCGGCCTGATATCTGCCAGTTGGTGGAGTAGCTGCCGCTGTGCCCTTTGGACTGACCGTAGGTGTTCATGTCGATGGTTTCCTTGCCTAGCAGCTCCGACACATACTTGTGGGTGGACTGCTCGTTGCCGCCCAAATAGAGAAATTCGTCGCAATTCCCTATGATGGATTCCCACTGCTTTTCAAACAGCGCCTTTAGCTGTGCGATGTTTTGCAGGATTATCGACACGCTTATATTCCGCGAACGCATGACCGCCAGAATCTTGTCAAAATCATCCGGCAGCGAAACATTGGGGAACTCGTCCATCAGGAAATGCACCGGTACGGGCAGGCTACCGCCGTACTTGTAATCAGCCAGCCGGAATAATTGCTGAAAAAGCTGGGTGTATAAGATAGACACCAAAAAGTTGAAACTGGTGTCGTTGTCGGGGATAAGTGCAAACAGCGCCACCTTTTTCTCACCTAAAGACGGCAAGTCCAGCTCGTCTGTGGCAGTCAATGCCGCCAGCGAACGGAGATTGAATTTCTCCAACCTTGCCGCCAGGGTGATTTGAATGGATTTCAACGTCTTTGCGCTGCCGGAGTGATAGTCCTTGTAGTACTTCACCGCGATATGCTCCGGGTCTCGCATTTCCAGCCGCTCAAACAGCTCGTCCAGCGGGGATTGATAAGTGTCATCGTCCTCCCGCACCTCTGCGGCCCGGAGCATTTCCATGACCATGGGGAAGTTTTGCTCGTCGGGCGGCGCTTCGTAGTGGAGATAAAACACCAGCGCCAGCAGGAGCATACTCGCCGCCGTGTCCCAAAAGGGGTCTTGGGATTGGCTCCCCTTGGGTGTGGTGGACTTGAATAGGTTGGTGACAAGGCGCTGCACATCGTTGTCGTCGCGGAGATACACGAAGGGGTTATAACAAAAGCTCTTTTCCATGTTCAAGAGGTCGAGCACACGCACCTCATAGCCCTTTTGCTCCAGCAGATTACCAGCATCCCGGACAAGTTCGCCTTTTGGGTCAAGGACTACAAAACTGGTGTTGGCCTGATAAAGATTGGGCTTCGCATAGAAGCGCGTTTTACCAGCTCCACTACCTCCAACTATGATGGAATTAAGCTGCCGACGGTGGCGGCGCACATCCAATCCCATGCGAATATTCTGCGTGAAAATCTTGTTCTCCGTGTACTGAGCCGCCCGGTACTTCTTGCCGATAGCTGCGGCGTCGCCCCATTTTGCCGAGCCATGTTCCTCACGGCGGCGGTAGTTTCTCCGGCTAGAGAAGTACACGCCAACCCCCAGCCCATAACAGCACAGAAAAATAAGGACAGTTTTCAAACTGTCCCCGCACCATACTATACGAAAGGGCTGGTTCATTGCCGTAGGAAACGTGGCAATGATTTCCGGCAGACCTCCCGACACAGCCGGGGCTATCAGCAACCCCAGCCATACTATTGGGAGAATCCCCAGCAGACAGACAATTAGCCGTGCCAGGCGTTCATCGGGTTTCATCGCGGCTCCTCACCGGGGCGTCGATGGTTTTCAGCAGCACTTCGTCCACAATATCCGTGGAGCGGTCTTCGCAAATCAAATCGTTACGCATTTCGTTGAGGGCATTGACGACCACGCCATGCTCATACCTGTTTAACGTTAGCACCCGCTTTTCTTCTTTTGGCATAATCATCGCTCCTGTTCCTTGGGCTGCTGCGACCGGGTCTCCAGTGCGCGGGACATCCGGGCAGAAATATTCGCGGCAGTATCGCGGATTTCTGTTAGTACTGCCCGCTGAAATTGAGTGTCGCCTTCCCGGAAAAAATAGGGCAGAGTGGAGAAGTCATAGCCGCCCACGTCCACGCCGTATTTTTTACAGAGCAGATAAGAGACGCAATAGGCAGAAAATGCGTTATCATCGCGGATATAACTTCCGTCCGTGGCAGCAATTTCCGCATGGGCTAGCTCCATGGATACGCTGCGGAAAATATCCTCTGCGCCCATGCCACGCCGCACAAAAATTACCTGCTGTTCGTGGTCGTAGAGTGCACCTGCGTCGCCCAGAAGCTCGTCCACCGTCTGTATGGGCACAGGCGGGTGATAAATGAGCGCTTTCAGCAGAGTCCGCTCGTCCGTGCTGACCGCCGGCTGGATTTTCACCCGCGCAGTGGTCTGCGAAATATCAAAGACTTTTTTCACGTTGTAGGACGTGCCGATGGTGCCATCCTCCCGCCGGTACTCATTGCCGGGTTCCAGGATAGAAAAGCCTTTCTGTTGGCGCTTGATGGAGGCCCCGGCAGCTTTCCAACCATCAAAGTCCTTGATTTGTGTTGCCGTAGGCATTTGCGCCATAATCAGTAGCACATTGGTGACAGAATAGCGGTCAAAACGGGCCTGCGTGTCCAGGTAGGCTTGGAACTTAGCACCGTCCGCGCACACATCGGCGGCAGTAGCGTCAGCCAGATCGTAGACAGCTTGGCGCTCGGCCTGCTTGCGCTCTGCCCAAGCGTCCTTGTCAAAGGACTGCTCGTCGGGGACAGCAGTATCAAAAATATCATCATAATTGTTCATGAGTTACCTCGCTTTCGATTTTTTCTTCTTGCCCTTTGGGGGCGTATGCTGAATAGGCTTTGACCTTGACGGTGCTGCCTTTTGCTGACGCTCCTGCCGGATCTCACGCAGTTCCTCCCGGACGGAGGGCTTGCGCTCCATGCCCTTAGAAGTACCCTCGGCGGCTCTGTCGGGCTTCTTGGAGGTAGGCTCGGACAGAGGGGATTTGTCCGTCCCTGTCGCAAAAGGGTTGGGGGCAGCGTTTTCCTCCTTCTTCGCCGGGGTGGACAGCATCTCGTCCAAAAGTTTATCGTCCTCGCTCATGGTCTGCTCGGGAGGGGGCGGGGCAGATTCCTTTTCAGCCTTGGTCTTTTCAATCTCATGCTTGATGGAGGCGGTGTCCACCGTAGACAGCTTAAACCGCTCTACAATGCGGTTGATTTTAGAAGCGTCCTCGGCCCGCACCATCACGTCCACAAGGCCGTCAGCGGACGGCTCCTTGCCGCGTAGGGCGCAGTAGACCACGCCGTAGCGCTTGGCCTCATGCGAAAACTGCTTTAAGTGGCTCTCCCTAATGGTAAAAACTTTCAGTTCTTTGCCACTTTTCAGCATAGCGGTCAGCCGCTGCCTGCCCTTAATTTTCGTCTTGTCCCGGTTCTTCAGCACGGCATAGAGCGCGGCGGCGAGATTTTTAGCCGCCGAACCTGTGAGCTTTAGGGCGATTTCAGTGCCCTCCAAGCTCATGCGGACAATCTGTTCAGCCGCGTCGCCTGAATTTGTCATCGTGTGTTCTCTCCTTTCGGTCAGATTGGCTGTCCATGCGGATAGTACAAATTTTTTCTCTCATCACGCCGGAGCGGATGGCAATGTCATCACATAGTTTCACCTCCCGTCTGAGTTGGTATAGCTGCTTGGAAATGGAAGATATCTCAGCGCTGATAGCGGTATATTTCACTGTATCAGATTTTACGGCTATCGTGCGCCGCAAACGGTACAGCTCTTTGCGCTCATGGGTCAGCGCCTGGATTTTCATTTCCAAGCCATTTTTATATGAAACAAGCTGCTGGGCGGTATCAATGCGATTCGCCGCCAGCAGCTTTGCCCCCTGTGATATGGCGTCCATTTTCAGCAAGTCCTCACGGAGCAGGAAATGGAGCCGTTTACTAGATTTCGGTCTGCCTTTAGGGAAAATTCCCAGCAGATAGCAGTAATGAAAGTAGAGCGCCCGAAAACCGGTGATTTTCTTTGCGGATTTCAGATTTCCGCTGAAATGGTACTGCCGGGATTTCATGATTGGGTCAGCCAAAGGTCGTACTACCCTGGATTGCTCCAAAATGCGCTTGCGAATACCATCTAAGGAATAATCATCACCGAAGTTGCGCAGTAGTCGCACAAAGCGCTCCTTGCCCGGAGGACGAACGGAAATGTCCTTGCCCGTCTTGATTTCATATCCTTTCTTGCGCAGGTTCTCAAAAAACTGCCGCTCTGTCATGGACTGCCGGATGGCTTCGTCTACATCAGCCCGGACAATACCGCGCCAGGTAGGACGCTGTTCCTGCTCTGCCCGCCACTCGCCGTAGTGCTTGGATTTCCCCGGATGGGGGTCGGAAATCACGGAAAGCCCATACTCCCGGCACAGCGCGTCAGAAACGGCCTGCATATCCCGGTAGTCCTGGGCGGTGCGGTGGTACTTGATTCCATCCACAAAGGAAACGGTGTTCAGCACAAAATGGTTGTGCAGGTGGTTTGCCTTGTCCAAGTGGGTAGTGACAAGCACCTGATACCTGTCGCCCAATAACCGTTGGGCCAGCTTTAGGCCGATCTCATGGGCAATTTCCGGGGTAGCCTCGCCGGGGGCAAAAGACTGATAGCCGTGGTAAGCCACGGTGCCATCCTCTTTGCCGAAGCGTTTCTTGACGGCAATCATCTCGTCGCGGGCGGTGCTGGGGTGGCAGTTCACGCCGGACACAAAGCTGTGCAGGACTTCCGATTGCTCGTCAGCGGCCTGCGTTTTCTCAATATTTGCGGCGTAGTCAATAACATCTGAAAGCCCCTGCACCTGCCGGTCTGATAAATCTTTCTGCTCTACAAAGGCAGGGTTACTGGTCTTGTCCGGGTTCTCCACATAGATAACGACCTTGCCCAGCCAGCCCTTGACACGCCAGATAGAAGTGGTAGCCATAGGCTATTCCATGGGGCGGGGCAGAACAACAGCCTCCGTAATTTTCCTTACTGCCGTTTCAAATTCCCGGACAGCGGTGTCGTACCGCTGCACGTCCAGTACATTCAGCGTGTGGGCCTTCTGTGCAATTTGATTAAGGTTGTTGCCCACATGATATAGTTCTCTCATCATGGAGTAGTAATCCGGCGGGGGAGCGTCGCGGGGGACGCTCCCATTAATAAGGTGGCGGAGATACGCCTCACGGGACAGGCGGCTCTTGCGGACGCGCTTATTCAGCGATTCCGCTTCTTTGCGGTTAAGCCGTACCTTGATTTCAATATTCCTGCTGTTCAAATTTAACCATCCTTTCTAAAGGGGTTTCAGGGGGCGCGCCCCTGACAAGCGGCCTTTTGTCCCCAAAAGGCGATGCTTGCTGGTATAGTGCGTTTCGTTCGCCCCAGTGGGCCGAACCTACAGGACACAGGCTGAAAAATTATCGGGCGGGCGCTTTCTCTCTGCGCTTGGTGATGGTCAGCCCGCGCCGGATACAGAGATAATCGTTATAATCCTTACCCTGGGGCGGGAGCCGGGTCGTGCTGACAAGGCCGTACTGCTGAGCAAGCAATGTCTGAATGGTATGCGATGCCAGTCGTCCGGCAGGGTCGTTGTCCAATCTCAATACCACCTTGCGGATATAGGGATTGTCCGCAAGATATTGCTTCAGCGCGGCGGGCAAAGTGCTGTCCTCCACCCGGCTCCGGGGCTTGTACACGCCAGCCAGCGATAGCAGGTTATCCCTGCGCCAATCGATACCCTCCATCTTTAGAAGCGTCCCGAAAGATAACAGGTCTATGGCTGATTCAAACAGGTGGAGCGTACTGCTTTGCCCAGCAGCGGGGATACCAAAGGAGTACCGTTTGTCGCTGCCGTTGGCGTCGCCGATGAAGTCCGAGCCGATACCGCGCAGATTGGCATACCGGGCTTTACCGTCCTTATCCAGCCCGACGAATACCGCGTTGTGATACGGCTCGCTCTCATAGAGCCGCCCGGTCTGGAGGCAGAAAGTGATAATTTCACGGTCTATGCCACGTCTTGCAAGGTATTCTTCAGCACGGGAAGTGTTCTTGCTGACTTTTGGGAGCAACAGCACCTTGTGCTTTTCCTGCTCGTTTCTGGACACAAAAACAGGCGGCTGAATTGCCGCCTGCCCGGTGATACGCTCCACTGCGTCCAGAAATGGTATCTCCTTCACCTTGATAAGGTAGTCCAGCGCCGATGTGCCGCCGATTCCCCGCGAAAACCAGCACCACTTGCCGTTGGAGATTTTCAGGCTGTCATGCTCGCGGGTGCAGTAGGTGTTGCCGCCGAAGTGTACCAGCTCGTCCGGCTCATAGTTGCGCAGATAGGTCAGCAAGTCCATCTCGCGGGCCTTGGACACCGTTTCGGGTAGGATATAGGGCATACTTTTCACCTCCGATTCAAATAAAAATAGCCGGGGGGCTTTCATGAGAAAACCTCTCGGCTATGTAATTAAAATATTCATTTCTTTTGAAATGCTTGGTGCTCTTTGAAAAGCTCCTCATATAAATCTACAGCGCTCCAAAATATATTGTGCGGCGTGACAACAGCCTTTAGGCCAATAGGCGGTATACCGGCTTTTTTGTATTCGCTTAAAAAGCGGTCGAGCATATCTGCCATATTAGCAAATACCATCATTTCAGATGGGAACTCCGGCCCGGTGTAGTCGGTATTTTCCCTGGGAAAGCCCGGGATTCCGGCAAGATACGCCAACTTTTGGGAGTAATCCTCATGCTTTATCTGAGAAGTTCGTATGCCGAGATTTTTACACAGGCTCTCAATGTGCGCGGCCTTGAGCGGCTCCACATGAAATAGTAGGATTTGCATATTATTCATGAAAATTCCCCTCCGCCTCTAACCTGTCAAAATCGCTTGTATACAGCCTGTCCTGCACAATACGGTACTTCTCGAATTCGCTCTCCGCATGGCTTTTTGCTATCTCCATGCTGATTTTACCCGCGTCTTTTAGGATAGCCCGGTCGTCCGCCAACAGGAACCGGTCTATGCGGCCCGCCCAATCCTCCATAGTCATAGGAATGTGCCGCCGTGCGGCGGATTCGGCTAAATCCAGAAAGGCGCTGACAATGCGGCCCAGGTCATCCAGTTCCTCTTTTGATAAATAGTTTTTAGCAACGGACACATCAGACTTGAGGATCTTCCCACTGGGGGAGTTCGCCCAGTGGGTCAGGCCCATATGCTCCTGGCCGCTGTCTGCCCTGTTATAGATAATTTCTGCCGCCGTTTGGTGGGACACGGCATAGTGCATTTTGTTCTGTACCCTTGCGAAGAACAGCTTCGTAGTGGGAGCGTTCTTATCATAATCCACCGCCGTGGCATAAAGGTCTGTGACTTTCTGGTAGAACCGCCGCTCACTTAAACGGATTTCCCGTATTTCTTCCAGAAGGCGCTCAAAATAGTCTTCATCCAGAAAAGCCCCGTTCTCCATACGCTTCCGGTCAATCACATAGCCGGTTTTGGCATACTGAGCCAGCACCTGAGTTGCCCAGCGCCTGAACTGCGTGGCACGGATAGAGTTGACCCGGTAGCCCACGGAGATAACAGCGTCCAAATTGTAGTGGTCTATGTTTCGGGTTACTTGACGGGAACCCTCTGTCTGAACTACTCGAAATTTTCGAGTAGTTGCCTGCCGTTCCAACTCGCCGGAATCAAACACTTCTTTTAGATGAGACGAGATTTGTCAAGGGGTTTTTCTGCAAAAATACATCTTTACTCAAACGAATATCTTATTTTTCAATAGACTTTCGCATAAATTTGCGAAAGTCTATTGAATTTTTTGAAAATCGCAGTATAATATGAATTGAAATGTCGATATTGCTCAGAATATCGAAGTCTTACAGAAGGAGGATACAATATGGCACTTTCTTATAATCGAATGTGGAAACTGCTTGTAGATAAAAAGATGAGCAAGGCAGATTTGCGAAAAGCAGCAGATATTGCACCAAATACGATGACTAAACTACGACGAGATGAAGCTGTTAATATCGCCATATTGGGCAGGATATGCCAAGTTCTTGATTGTGACTTTGGAGATATTATGGAATATGTTCCAAAACTAAAAAAAGATGAGGCAAACCATTAAATTTATTTTCAACAGGACACCTTGTTGTCCTGTTCTATCTGTATAATTAAGCTGTAGGCTGAGGAGGTGTGAAATATGAAGCAAGATCGTGTTTTAGAATTGTTCTTTCGTGGGCTTCGTGGCGAGGATATTTCTGTAAAAAACTTGGCTGCTGAATATGGGGTTTCCACCAAAAGCATCAGCCGAGATATAAATGATCTGAAAGCGTTCTTGGCTGATCATAGAGAGCTTGTTGGAAACACGGAGCTGCACTACTCACATAATGAGAAATGCTACCGCCTCTATATGGATGAGTTTCTCACAAATAAAGAGCTGTTTTCGCTCATTGAAGTTTTGATCGGTGCAAGAGCCTTTTCAAAGATGGAATTACTCACGCTTGTTGAAAAGATGAAGCGATTTACAACACCGGATGACCGTCCAAAACTGAATGAGCTTATCCGCAAGGAATTGTACCACTACCCCGAAGTCAAGCATGATTGCGAAAGCGTGCAAGCCATCTTGTGGCAACTCATTAACTGCATCACAGATAAGCGAGAAATTTCCATAGAATATTATCGTTCGGACAGAAAATGGGTTACACACCGGTTGCGTCCTGCCTCGGTAATGTTTAACGATTTTTATTTCTATCTGATCGCATTTAGCACAGAGGACGATTTTGATAAGCCTCTCTACTTCCGTGTTGACAGAATTAAGTACATAACGGAGCATCGCAAAAAATTCACCGATTTGGATGCTCCAGACTTTGACGAGGGTTTGTTGAGACAACGTAGCTTGTTTATGTGGCCAGGAAAGCTCAGAACCATTCGGTTTGAGTTTACCGGCACAGCCATTCAAGCGATCTTGGACAAGCTCCCTACCGCCAGGGTCATTGAAAGAAACGGCAGAACATACACCGTCGAAGCCGATGTGTATGGCGATGGAATTAAGATGTGGCTTTTGAGCCAAGGTCGCCGTATCAAGGTCATCTCCCCCGATGATTTTGTCGAGGAAATGAAAAAAGAAATTGAACTGATGAGAACACAATATCTTTAACATATATTTCTTGTGTCGAAAGGAGACATATTTATGGTTGTCGATTATAAGTCAAGAAAAAACGAGGTGTTATCCTCATACGATACTGTCGAAGAACTAATCACAGAGCTTCGAGATTATGCAGAGAAAATCAATTTACCCGATCCTACCGAACACTTAGGAACTTTGCTTGCAGATATTCGTGGTAAAGCTGAAAAAGTCAAGGCAGATAGATTCAACATTATGATTGCCGGCGAATCTAAAAGCGGCAAATCAACCTTTATAAATGCGTATCTGGGTGTCGAATTGCTCCCGATGGATGTCAAGCAATGTACAAGCTCCATTGTTGAGATTAAGTACGGGGAGGCTTTTTCAGTTAGAGCTACTTATGCAGACGGCAGACAAATAACTATTACCGGTGACGAAGAAGCTCGTGATTTTTTGAAGAAAAACGCTGCGTTAGATGACGATTACAGAGATATTCCCGTTCCCACGATCAACAGCGAGATTCTTATAAAATCCGGATTGCGTGCTCGTGCTAAAGGTGCTCAAATAACTGTCTCCAATGCCGAAGTTGAGGCTATGCTAAAGTCTCCCGAAGTGCAAGGAGCAAATATTCACAATTTGCCGGATTATAATAAGAAAATTAGAGCATATATCGAAGCCAGAAAGAATAGCTGGCAAGATATTGTAACCAAAATCGAAGTCATGTTTCCTTTTGGTGAAGATCTGCGTGGTATAGAGATCATCGACAGCCCCGGTGTTTGTGCTCGTGGTGGTGTTGCGGAGATTACATCTCAGTACATCGAAAATGCAGATGCTATCATCTTCTTAAAGCCTGTTTCCGGACAAGCTCTTGAATCCACACAGTTCAACCAATTTATGAAAAACGCAAGTGTTGAACGAAATAAAAATGCTTTGTTCCTTGTACTTACTCGTGCTACCAATGTGACCGAGGCTGATTTGAGACGCCTGGAAGAAGAAGCTCACAAGCAGTTCTCTAATTTGGATGAAAGAAACATCTTAATCGTCGATAGCAAGGCGGAATTGTATGCAAAAAAGTTCTCCGCTGTTGAGAACATTGTGGATGAACTTCGTAGGCTGAACGAAAATGGAACCCTGGACGATTTTGTTACAAAGGCATACTTTGAAACAAATGGTATGTTTGGTTCTGGTGATACACAGGATTTCATTGATAAGCTAAAAGAAAAATCCCGCTTTAAGCAGGTATATGATGCTTTGAACATCTTTGGCAGAAAAGCTCATTATCTTCTGCTGGCAGCTCTGCTCGACTCGATAAACAATCTCTACGCAAAGCTCTGGAACGATATGAACTCCAGAATAGATATGTTCAAGCAGAAAGCAGAAGATCCCACCGAACTTGCTAAGAAAATTGCTGAAGTCAAGCAGGACTTGGACATAATTCAAAACAAAATGAGCCGAGGTGTAGATGGTGTTGTTCGTCGGTTTCGTGGCGATGAAGGAATCATCCGAACTGAGGCGGAGGCGGCGGTAAAGGATTTTTTAGCATCTGTCGGGAAGATAGCCCCCGACTCAAGTGATGCTTTCAACCAACTGGAACGGCTATCTTTGAAAAAAATCGACCAATTTAAGGAATTGACCGAAAGGGTTCAACATCAAGTTGTTGCGGAGTTCGATGAGGCGTTAGTAGCATTAAGCGACAAGAGTTCAATCCCTTTTGAATCTTTGAAACCCGATTTTACGGAGGATACTTTTAAGCAGATCAAAGAAAAAACAAAATCTAAAGCCTATGAAACTCGCTCTTACGAGGATGGTGTCACTTTTAAGAAGACACATACATACTCCGAATATGTCCAAAATAAGCATTTTGATATTATAAAAAAAGACATTCTGCGTCGTTTGGATGAGTTAAAAAATGACTTGATTGCTAACCTTGAAGACTTTGTTGAGAACATCCGGACAAAATATATTGCAGAACTTGCTAATAATGCTCGTGGTAAGAAAAATGAATTGGATGCTATCATGGAAGCTAAAGCAACTGCAGAACAGATAAGAGATATTATCCAGGAACTCTCTGCCAAGGCTGACAGAATTGCTTCGGTTCGTGCAGAGGCTAATAAAATTAAAGGAGGCATTTCAAAATATGTACAGCACAACAATTAAACCCAAAGTGGATGTAATGTTCAATGACCTGAGAAAAAAGGTTTCCGCCATTGTAATTGAATCCTCCACATCTAATGAGGCGATTAACAATGTAACAAAACTGGTTAGTTCCGAGCTTGCAGCACGAAGCAAATCCATTCTGAGTGATATGCTGTTCGACCTCTCTGATAAATTGATGGATACAGAGTTTTTTGCGGATATTGCAAGGCAAAACAGATTTGCTGAAATCAATCTTCGCCAAGAAATTTTAAGTAAATATCAATTTGCACCGAGCACAACTGTAAACTATAGGGAGGCTTCAAGAACCGTTCAAGCATTAAAAGTCGGCGGGGCAACCTTTGTAGTTGGTGGTGCTATAGAAATTGGTGTCGTTTTGATTGCCGGACTTTCGATCTCCAATCTCGTGCCTATTCCCATCAGCATATTGATTGTTGCTTCTATCGGAGCTGCGTTGGCAGACTACTATGCCATCGAGCCTGCAAAAAATAAGAAAGCATTGGCACAGGCATTAGACAATTATCTTGTGGACGCAAAGCAGCAGTTCTTGAACTGGTTTGATGAAGTTGAAAAATACTTCAATGTGCGAGTTGAAGAAATTAAACAGGCAATGTGAGGTGGCAGTTATGAATGAACTTACTGCTAATCAAAAAGCCTTTATAAAAGCGTTTAATGCTGACAGCCAAATCATTGGAGAGCAAACTGAGAAGCTCCTAAAGTTGGTCTATCCTTCATATCTCATTGATAAAACCGACCTTGAACCGCTGCTTGAAAAAGACAGCACACTCAGACTTCAAAGTATGACCTTCTTCCGTATTGGAAGTTGTACCGCAGACAATGTGGATAAGGTTTTTGAGAATGTAAACGAGAGGTTTGAAAAGCTCCTTACTGCTCTGTATTCCATAAACATCCCTATTGCCTATGGAATTGTGAGCCGTGACGGAGTGACTAATCTCGTGCTTGGTGTGTATTCCAGTAGCGATGTAGAGAGTGTTAAAACCATTACCCAGGGTATGCTTTCTGGAGTAGACATGAAGGAAATCATTCCGGACTTTTCTTCCGGTACAAACGCTAACATCAATCATGGTATTTTAGCCGGTGTTCCTTCTCTATATGTAAAAGAGCAGAAGCAGACCTTCAGCTTGGCATCCATTATGCGGAGCTTAAACGGCCAAGACTATACTCTCCTATTTATTGCGAAACCCGTGAGCCAAGATATTATCTCTCAAAATCTTTCAGATTTGATAAATGTACGAGACCAAGCGTTTGCGGTTAGCAAACGCAATGTTGCTCGTACCAAAAGCTATTCAGAAAACACAACCGACGCTACGACCGAAAACGATACTAAAAATAGTGTCGCTGGACCAATCGGAGGAGGAGCCGGTGCAGGTGTAGGTGCCGTAGCCGGCGCTGTAATTGGATCATTCGTCCCTGTTATCGGTACTGCCATAGGTGCTGCAGTTGGTGGTGCAGTTGGCGGTGGTTTGGGAACTATCATCGGCAATATTGTTGGTAAAGGTAAATCTCATTCTGAAGGAGTGAGTAAATCCGTTTCTAAGGCAATAACGGATGGCGAAACTATTTCCGGTGATATTCAGAACGGGTTTGCTCTTGAATTGATGAATTATGCCGACAATGCTATTGAAAGATTGAAGGGCGGACAAAACAACGGCATCTGGCAAACTGCTATTGCCTACTCTGCAGATAGTGGGATTTCCAGAAATATAATACGAGCTTGTTTAAGTGGTGAGCTTTCAAAGCTCGATGCAGAAAAGTTACCTATGTTGGCGTTTGAGCCTAAGAAGTCCTCTGAGGCTTTGGCTATACCGAATTTTCTTGAAAGTGATTGCCAAAACCCCCTCTGCTCTTATATCAACTCTGCTGAATTGGGTTTACTGTGCACTGTCCCTACAGAAAGTGTCCCCGATTTTGAACTTCGCCTTGAAAAGAAGTTCCCCTTGGTTGCAAGCAGAGCTGAAGTAAATAAAATTCAAATCGGAAATGTTGTAGACGGCAAACGCCCTATGGAGAATATGCCGTTTGGTTTGAGTGAGCGTGACTTGAACAAACATACTTTCGTTTGCGGCATTACTGGTAGTGGCAAAACCACAACAGTAAAGAAAATACTTATTGAGGCAAAAAAACCTTTCCTTGTGATTGAATCCGCAAAGAAGGAATATCGGAATATTGCCCTGGATACAACGGTGTACACTCCTGGGAAGCCGGAGATCAACGCACCGCAAATCAATCCATTTTACATTATGCCGGGTGTAAGTCCCCAGGTTCACATTGATTACCTAAAAGACTTGTTTAACGCCTCTTTCTCCTTCTATGGCCCTATGCCGTATATTTTGGAGAAGTGCCTGCACTCCGTTTACAAGAATAAAGGATGGGATTTAACGCTCGGATACCATCCTCTGCTTGCAAACACAAATAGCCCTACTGACTTTTTCAGTATCGAGCATACAAAATCTCAGTATTCCAACCTGTCTCACAAGTTCCTGTTCCCCACAATGCAAGAACTTAAAGATGAAATTGCACGATACATTGAGGAAGAACTAAAGTATGACGGTGAGGTTGCAGGAAATGTAAAAACAGCTATGAAGGTGCGGTTGGAGAACCTGTGCGTCGGGGCAAAGGGATATACATTCAACACAAATGAGTTTTTCGATTTCGCTAAGATGTTTGATAAGAATGTTGTGTTTGAGTTAGAGGGGCTTGCAGACGACTCCGATAAAGCCTTTAGTGTCGGTTTGTTGGTCATCTTCATAAACGAGTATCGGCAAGTTCTGAAGGAAATCAGCGGAAATCAAAAAACCGAATTGCAACATCTTCTCGTCATTGAAGAAGCTCACCGTTTGCTTAAAAATGTCGAAACCGAACGGTCAACCGAAACTGAGGGAAATCCTAAAGGAAAAGCAGTTGAGCACTTCACAAATATGATTGCCGAAATGCGATCTTATGGTCAAGGTGTTATTGTTGCTGAACAGATACCGACTAAGCTTGCTCCCGATGTTATAAAGAACTCGTCAACAAAGATCGTGCAACGCATTGTTTCTGCTGACGACCAACAGACTATTGCTAACACGATTGGCATTACCGGTGATGATGCAATTCAGCTTGGCTCCTTAGAAACGGGGTTTGCATACTGCCATAAGGAAGGAATGGTTCTTCCTACGCCGGTGAAGATTTTGGATTATTACACCACTGAGGCAGGCGAGCAAAGTCTCGATGTGTTTGTCTCCGACGAGGAGCTTTATAATCACAACGCCGACAGATTTGATGGCATCAATCTAAGCGTTGTTCGCAGCTTCTTTGGCGGCAATACTCGTATCAAACAAAAGATTATTGGATTCTTGAATACGCTTATGTCCGAAAATGAGGATTATTGTGTAATGGCTTGTAATAGTCTTATGGCTTTTGTCGAAAATGAGATTAAGCGAAACGATATTCGCCTTACCTTAATCAACGATTCAGCACACTTAAATGCTGATTTTTTGACAGAAGCAATCCTTACTATGATGGTCAGAGGTGTGTATTGTTCAAGAGTTCTTCCGAACGATGAGTTTGTTGATCTGTTGGAAAAGGCTCTCTACTCTCCTTCTCTTGAAAAAATCAAACAGATCAAGGAAACAATGCAGAGCTTATACACAAGAGACTTGGCAAAATATGCTAAATCAAATGTTGCAGCTCTTGTAAAGCGTTCAATGAAGAACAACACAGACATTCCCGGCACGGTGCGTGAATACTATATTGTCGTTTCTGACAATACCGTTGGTGAAATAGAAAAAATGTTGAAAGGAGGTCAGTTTGCTTAATGACGGGTGTAGAATCTCTTTTACAAAAACAATTTGAAAAAACCAACTTGCCAAATACGGCAGATGAATTACCCGAAATAAAAGAGTTGCCAGATGATATAGAGACTGGTGAAAAGCCACTCGTTGAACCACCGGATATTTCCTTTATCGAACGCACTTCACGCTCTGCTCTTATGGAACAATGCTCTCTTAGAGCAACTGAACAGACAAAAGCAGAGAGTGGAAAGCGATCTGAAACAACTGAAACTAAAACAGAGGGCTTAACAGAGGAAGAAAAGGCAAAGATCAAAGAAGAAACCGGTTGGTCTGACGAGATAATTGAAAACATCAAAAACATGAAGCAATACGAAATCTTGAAGAACGCTGGTCTAATCGAAGTGGAAATCAATGGTCGCAAATGCTTAATTAAGGAAAACATCGACCTCGATTATACTGACGAAGACGGCGTATCAAATAGAGATAGAATTGCTCGTGGATTAGCACCGTTAGATAGTAAAACGGGTAAACCACTTGAATTACATCATCTTGGTCAAAAGGCTGACTCTCCTCTCGTAGAGCTAACCGAGGAAGAACATAGAACAGGTGAATACGAAGACGGAAAGAAAAACCAAAGTCTTTGGCATGACAACACAGTAGAAACCGAAGTTCATGGCGAAGGCAATAATTGGGATCAAGAACGAAAGGCTCATTGGAAAGCACGAGCTGAACAAAGTAAGGGGTGAAATGAATGTCTAAGATAGTTGAATTGATAAACTCTCTGCCGGATATGTTGCCATTGAAACCGGCTACAGAAGTGCAAATTACTGATGCAGAACTGCAGCTTAGAGTTAGATTTGCTGACGAATACAAGGAATACTTGGCAGCTTTCGGAGCAATCATGGCAGACGGCATTGAGCTAACAGGTATCGCAAAATCCGAGCATCGCAATGTGGTATCTCTTACAAAAAAAGAGCGAGAACTTAATCCTAAAGTTCCTAATACCATGTATGTAATTGAAAACACTTGCGTAGATGGAATTATGATATGGCAGGACACCGAAGGTGTTGTATATCAAACAACGCCTACTTCGGCACCCAAAAAGATTGCATCATCTTTGAGAGAGTATATTTTAAATCGAACAAGTGAATAGTATAATATTGCTTTTGTTTGTGCGGGAGTGCAATTCGTAATGAACTGTACTCCCGCTGATTTTATCTCTCCCAATCCTTGTACTTGGGCTTTTTCTGCTGTTGCGATTTCTGCTCTTTCTGAATTGTCCGCAGCTTCTCACGAACAGAGCGTTCTTCCGCTGCTTCGCTCAGCAGATTAGCGACACTCCGTTTGCTGTCATACATACGGAGCATATCATATTTATCGCCATAGGCATTCTGGATGCGCCGTGTGGCATTTCGCTCGTGATTGGGACGAATTTCCTGTCTTGCTTCGTAAAGCTCAACGGAATCAAATTCTACCGTCTGCTCTTGCAGCTCGGCATACTGCTTTAGAGCATTGTCAAGCTCGGCAGCATACTTGGCTTCGCTGGCTTCCAATTTTTTCAGCCCGTCCTCCAAAGTGCGGATTTCTTTGCGGAACATATCCGCAGTAGAATCTTCGGGGTATTGGAGCTGTCGGAGCAGCATCGCCTTTTCTGTCCGAAGTTCCTCCAAATCTTCCGTCAACTCGGCAATCCGTTTGGCAAGATCACGGTGCTTCAGAATCTGGATAACCGGCGTTGCCTTTTTCTCGTCCAATGCCGCTTTGCGCTCTTTGCTTTTCTTTGAAATTTTGTTCGCAAGAGCGGTATATTGCGCCATATGCTCACGATACATTTTCAAGGATTTGTCGATTGCCTGCTTGCCGCCTCCGATGTGCAGAAGCTGATATTTGAAAATCATCATGTTGCTTCGCAGCCGTTCCATAGCTTCTGCAATAGCGGGGACGGTATTTTTAACCGCCTGCATCAGCATCTTAACCGTCGTTTTCAATTCACGCAATAGGGCGTTGTCTGCCTTGATCTGACGGTTGAGTTCGCACCTATCGGAGATAATCCCTTTCTGCTCCAAAGCACGGGCAATGACACCCTCGTGAACGGTAGGCTGTTCGTCCAGACCTCGCTCGGCGTGGCTGCGGTGGTCGATGTGAGCATCGTGACCGTACTGCTCCAAATAGCGGTTGGTCACATCTGCCCACGCCTTGCGCCACTCCACAAGCTGTTCCTCGCAGTTCCAACGCTCGGAGACGGGATTTTGTCTGCCGAACTTGGTGCTTTTGGGATATTTGTTGACACGCTCATAGCCTTGTGCTTCGGCGGCAGAGGGTGTCATATACACCTTTTTCTTGCCGACCTTGTACTGATATTGCTTCTCCCATCCGTCAGCTTGTGCAATCTTGAACTCGGCGGCAGTAAAGCCCCGTTCCTCGCCGTCTTTGATGCAGAGGTATTCTTTCTCGGTCTTGTATTGCCATTTGCCGTTTTCGTCCAATGGGCGCACTGTCAGCATAATGTGGGCGTGGGGATTGTGCCCGGGCGGATACGGATCGTGAATTGCCACATCCGCACACATTCCGTCTGCGACAAACTGCTCGTTGATAAAATCGGATAGAAGCTGTTGCCATTGTTCTTTGTTCAGCTCGACAGGCAGAGCCGGAACGAACTCTCGGGCAAGGCGGCTATCCTTTGTCTTTTCGTTTTCCTCGACGGCGTTCCAAAGCACGCCTCGGTCTTGCCACTCGGTAGGGGCATATTCAGGCAGAAACACCTCTTGCCATACAAGCCCTTTCTTTCGGGTATAGTCGTGGCGCACTCCGTCGTAGTCATTCAGAATGTTGGTGCAGCTCAGATAAGCAGATGCCGCCACAGCGGAGCGTCCGTTTCCTCGGCTCACGATCTTTGCTTCCAAGTGGTAGATTGCCATTCGTTCTCACCGTCCTTTCGCCCTCGGTTTTTGTTTCTTTTTCGCAAAAAGAAAATGGGCGGCGTAGAGCCGTCCATATCTGCGATAAAGCTGTCGGTGACAGATTTTCGCAGGCAGTTGTCGCAAGTTGGGGTACTGCTTGTACCCCAACACACAATCACATCGACGGTTGTGTTTGCGATAACTGCGTGGACGATGACAGCATCGACCCAGAGCTGTGGCATTGTCCATAGGCTTCCGCAGAAGCCGCATCCCCCTCGGAGAGCGCACGGTTTCCGCAGGAAATACCACCGCCCCTTCGGGGTGGTGAGTAAGTGCGCCCTTTCGGGAAAAAAGAAAAAGCGACCGATAGCCGGTCGCACATAAAAATCATCGGATTGGTTTGAATACTTCGCACAAAAAATCCTCCAACTGTTCCAAAGTCATCTGTGTTGTCTGCGGTAATGCTTTCTCTAAAATCGCACCTTCCTGAATCAGCCGCCGTGTCCGTGCTTTTCGCTCTTTCTGCCGGTCATGCATCTCGGCTTCTTCCAATCTGTGCTTCGCCTGCAAAAGCTTCTTTTCATTTTCTGTCATAAATTTTATTCCTTTCTGCCGTATCCGGCTGAAAACGCAAGGAAGGCGGCTCATGAGATTTTATTCTCACAAGTCGCCTTCAGCGTCATTTATTATGCTGTTTTCTGTTTTTGCCCGTTTTCTTTAACAGGCGGGGTATCAAGCAATACCGGTTCTTTCTTTTTTATTTGCTTCGCAGCATTGCGTTCTTTCCGCATCCTGCGGTTTGCTTCCGTCCTGCAATCATCACAGCAGTATTTTACATCTTTCCGTGTAGCGGTAAAAGTTTTTCCGCAGTTCTCACAGACACATTCCTGCTTTTGGTTTTCCGCCGCTTCCTGCCGGTAAAATTTAGTACGGCACTTCGGACTGCAAAACAGAGCATTTGACCGCTTGGATTCAAATTCTTCACCGCAGCATTTACAGATTAGCTTAAATGGCTGACCAACTGCGTGTTCACCAGCCTTGATTTTTTGGTAGCGTTCCCGACTCTTGATGCGGTGTCTGCGAAGCTGTTCCTGCCGCTTGATCTCCTCCGGTGTCAGCTCCGGTTCGGGCAGTTCAAACCGTCCGATAAATTTCAGATAAATCTCAACCTCCTGCACCCGATCCCCGTCAATCTTTTCCGGGGCGTGGACAATGATTTTTTCAATAAACTCATTGAGCATTGGAGTAGTCAGTTCGGAAAAATCGGTGTACTTCTTTGCCAGTGAAAGGAACTGCGCCGCACGGTCAGTATCTTCCTCAAAAGAGGACAGATGCGATTCTGCATCCGATACAGATGTGACAAGAGTTTTCTGCTCCGCTTCGTATTCTGCAAGCAGAGTATCAAAGCGTTCATCGGTAATGCGCCCAATGGCAAAAGATTCGTAGAGCTTTTTGATAATGGTATCAAGCTCGGCAATACGCTTACGGTCTTTGTTCAACTTGCGTTTGGTATCCTTTGCGACTTCCGCCTGTCTGATTTGAGAAGCAGAACGCACCTTTTTCATAAACTCATCCTGATTGGCGATGGCAAAGGTGCTGGCTGTTCGGATGGTTTCCAAAACAAGCTCTCTGACCGCTCTTGTCCGAATATAGTGACCGCTGCAAGCATGAGTGCGCTTTTGATGTGCCAGCGTGTAGGTGGAGCAATCGTAAAAATCAGAGGGATAGGGATTGTTCTCCGTACCGCCTTTGGAACGGTGATTGGTCATTTTCGCTCCGCAGTCAGCACAGAACAGAAGTCCAGTCAGCGGATTGGCTTCGCCAAGCGTATCGTGGCGTCTCGGTGTCTTTCGCAGTTTCTGTGCAAGCTCCCACATTTCCTTATCTACAATCGCTTCATGGGTGTTCTCAAAGATCAGCCAGTCCTCCTGCGGATTCATAACTGGATTTTTGTCCTTGTAGGACTGCTTGTGAGAACGGAAGTTGACCGTATGCCCCATATATTCGGGCTTGGAGAGAATCTGCCCAACGATATAACCACTCCAGTTATAAGGGTTGGGAAATTCCTCTTTGCTTTTCCAAACGCCACGCCCCTGCTTTGCGGCGTAGACCGCAGGAGTTTCCACCTTATCGTCATAGAGGATACGGGCGATGTCATAAGGACCGTTTCCCTCGATGGTCAGCCGGAAAATATGGCGGACAACCGCAGCGGCTTCCTCGTCGATATACCAACTGTACTTATCTCCCGGCATTTTCTTGTAGCCATAAATGGCACAGTTGGTGGTAGGCTTGCCGGATTCGCCTTTCACACGGATTGCTGTTTTCTGCTTGCGGCTCAAATCACGAAGATACCACTCGTTCATAATGTTGAGGAACGGGGCAAACTCATTGCTGTTCTGATCGTCGCTGTCCACGCTGTTGGCAATCGCCACAAAGTGAACATGATGCTGACGGAAGAATACCTCCGTGTAAAAGCCTGTTTGCAGATAATCACGCCCCGCCCTGCTCATATCTTTTACAATGACATGAGCAACTTTGCCTGCTTCAATGTCTGCAATAAGCTGTTTCCAAGCGGGACGCTCAAAATTCCCTCCACTCCAACCGTCATCGGTATAGTGCTGACAGTTCGTATAACCTTTCTGATGGGCATAGCTTTCAAGGTATTTTTTCTGATTGACAATACTGTTGCTATCACCAGTCTGGTCATCATCACGGGACAGCCTTTCATATAAAGCTGTGATTTTTCCTTCAGTCTGTTTTACGCTCATGATGCGCTCCTTTCAGACTGTCGGCTCATTTGTGGTGAATCTATTATACCACAAGTTCCGCCAGTTGTAACCGTTTCATTGCGAATCATCCGTAAAATTTTATCCTCCATTGTTTCTTTCTCTGTATCGCTGAATACTACTTTAACTTTATAGGTGGTGCCGCCAATGCGGCGAGTCATATAAGAAAAATTACTGTTCTCGTTTTTTGCCATAGGCAGTTACCTCCGTGTTGAAATGTTCATTGTTTTTTCGTATAATAGGTTTAGTTCCGGCATGGTGTAACCATTTGCGTGGTTAAAATCGAACAAAAGGTATTAACACCCTGCCAATGCAGAAATGCCCTCAAAAAAGCCTTGTGGCACAAGGCTTTCCGAGGGCAAAAGCGTTACATCTGTTGTTGTTTCTCCCGGTACTTACGCACCCTTGCTGCGGTCTGCTTACGGCGAGCTTCTTCGGCGCAGTGCTGTGAGCAGTACACCCGTTTTCCGTCAGTTGGGAACGGCTTGCCGCATTGTTTGCAATGAGTGGTCGGTATTTGCGTGAATACGGCTTCCAACCCTGCATCTTCCGGCAGGACAGACTTGCAGAAATATCTGCATAGTGCGCTGTTGGTAAAGCAGATACCCAACATTGGACAGACACAGTCCAATGGCAGGCAGCCGTACTCTTTGTCGTAGTTGGCACAGAGAGAAGTAACCAGCTTCTTAATCCGTTGCTTCTCCCTGCCCGTCAGCTCACGATAATTGTTTGACATAGGCGGTTTCCTCCTTTCATTCAGTGTCGAAAGTAATCTATTAACAGACAAAATAGATTACCTCCTCGCTTATAGGAGAAATACAGGGTACTTAGCGGAACTGTTTTTACGGAGAATCCAAGAAATTTTCAAAAATATTT
>ERZ777305.1061-NODE-1061-length-37538-cov-21.799562_pt1 | contig 37538 bp, 35 predicted proteins | sample MGYA00374965_ERZ777305 | MGnify/ENA primary metagenome ERZ777305 (study PRJEB29328, sample SAMD00013331) | mouse gut metagenome | study: EMG produced TPA metagenomics assembly of the Metagenome analysis of fecal microbiota from mouse which was promoted... | reverse complement strand
AGTATTCCCCCGATGCCATATCTGGTGAATTAAGGCATCAGGGTATATCAACAATTATTAAAAATTTTTCAGCTGCTTATATTAAAAAAATTTGGGGACTGGATGAATAATTATCCTAGAAAATTATTTAACTATAAATCGGCTAATGATATTTTTTATGAGAACATAAAACAATGCTTAAAATCTTGCAATCGTTTTTAGAGTTTACATTTAGCAAATGACAGCAAAAAAGAGCTTGACGCAAGCAATAAATTATGCTTTATAAATAGAAGTTCTAATAAAGCTTAATCATATAATACTTGTATTAAGTTTTTCTAATATAAAATAATCAGATGTAATCTGCCTCTGTAGCTCAGTTGGATAGAGCGACGGATTCCTAATCTGGTAGAGAGGTTTATTATACCCTGAATTTTTTTATATAATTATTTCAGGGATATTTGTTAGAAGCATAGAGTTCTTTTGTTGTGCTAATCAAAAATATTCTCCTGCTTCTAACGGCATTATTTTTACCGCCTATTATTTAATAGGCGGTGCATTTCAAACTACAAAATATTGTTTTTCTTATATGGCGGTGCTTTATGGTAAGCACTGAAATAAGAGAAAAGCAAATTTATTTTCACAGTCAAGATTTATATGATTCTGTAAAAATACCAGTGCGGGATTATTTACTGGAATTGACACAGGATTTAGAACTTGCCGTCCTGCTTAATCAGATAATCTTTTCTAAAAAAGATAAACTTACTTTAAATGATATTAAAAGGTTGACTTTAAATGAAAAGACAAAACAAACTATAAGAGCTAAGCTGGAACAGCTTATTGAACTTGGTCTAATTCGCAAATATAAAAGCAATAGTTTAATATACAACCAAGATTTATATGAACCGACTGATAAAGTAATTTCTGATAACCAGGATATATTAGCACTAATAGAAGGAATTGATTTAAAGTATGATTTTCATTATCTTACAGCTGCTTTATTAAACAAATTTAGAACATATGCACTATCAGGTATCAATGAGATAAGAATATCTGCCAGCAAATTAAAATCAATGCTGGGCGTAAATAACAGTGAAAGTTCTATTCGTTCTATCTTAAAGCAGCTTATAGCTGATGATTACATTGCAGCTGAACTTGTTTATGGTGTCTATAATTATAAAATCAATGTATCTAAAATCACAAATAATTACAGTGCTGATGATATAAATAAATTTACTGCTGAACTATTTAGCATATATCAAGAATATTTAAAGCAGGTAAATATTTCTTTTTCTAAAAGTGAGCTTAAAAGTTATAAAATGACTATTAAAAGAATGCTTAATGATGGTTATAATCCATTAATTTTAAAGCATATTTTTTCTTTTATCACATTAAACTATTTTGATTTTAAAGAGTTTACAACACCAGCAAAAATAAAAAAATCATATGATAAATTATATAACCTTTCAAAAGCACTTTCTAAAAGAAAGGCTAAAAGATTTATATATAAGTTAAAAAATAACTTATTAAGCAGTGATGAAACTGATAAAGATGAACCTAATCAGAATAAAGTCATATCTGATATAGAAATATGGCAAAGGGCATTAAATTATATAAATAGTTTAAAAGGTGCATTACAGAAATGGTATTACAGTTCATCAGCAGGTGTTACAGATATTGATTTTGAAGATTTTTATCAGGAAGCATTAAAATCAGCTTATGAATACTTTAAGAAGCATCATAATAATGATAATTTTACGATATCTACAATAAAATACAGATTAAAAGATTATATGTATCAAAAAAGGTCATTAATAGATACATTTGAAAATAAAAGCTCTATAATCAATTATGAGTATGAATTTGATAATTTAGATTTATCTGTATGTAAGATGGAAGAAAAGCCGTTAGAGATTAATTTTGATAAAAATACAGGCATAAATAAACTTTTTAGTATATTAGATGAAAGAAGTATATTTATAATTAAGCACTATATAGGCTATGATGGGCATCATCTGACTTTTAAAGAAATAGGCAAAATATTAAATCTTTCAGAATCACTTATAGCAAGAATATATAAAAAAGCTATTCTGCTTTTGAGAGAGCATTTTCCACCAGATATGGAAAATGAAATAAGGCATCTTATAAATAACAGCTAAATTCTGATGAAATACTAACCAACACATTACAATATAATACTATACTCTCTCACATTTATCAAAAAATACAGTATATCAAGAAAATTTAAATTATAAATTTTATTCCTGGTATATTATGTAGAAATTGTGTAGAAAATTTATTAAAAATTTAAAAATCAATATTTTTTCATTGGTGTATTTATCAAAACACTTCGCAAAAATTCATACACTGATTACAATTTTTAATATAGTTTATAAGAATATATAAAGATAAAGGTATATTATTATATTTTTAATGTTTTATGACGCCAAATAAAAAAGAAGGAAGTAATAATTTTAAAAAAAAGAAAAAGAGTATATCGCATATTCAAGTTTTATGTTTTATGATAGTTAAGATAACTTTTAATATTGCATATATTATTATTTGCTGGTAGATGTTTTTAAAAAAAGTATAGTAGAAAATCTTTAAAATTTAAATTGATATATAACAGATGTAAATATTTTGAATAAAGTTAGATAGTTTAGAGTAGAATTTTTGACCGCCATTTTTTTTAAAAAAAAGAAGGCTAAAATAAGCCCTCTTGATTGTTGATTAAATTGAATTTTTTACTGTGTTTGTGCTGCTTTAACAGCTTTTTTAATCTTTTTATCAGTTTTATACTGGCGTAATACAATGATTATATTACAAGTAAAAAATTTTAGTGGCTAAAATTTTTATAAAATTTATTCGCTTTCTTCAAAAATATCATTGATATTATTTAGCAGTGTAAATATTTCTTTTTGTACTTTTTTATATCTGTGTCTTGAAGCAATATTTACAGATGGCGATACTATCATTTCAGAGAATGTTCTATTTTTTGAAAGCATATCAGAAATATCCTTTCCAAATGTATCACTTGTATATGTTGGTATTTTGATAACAGTAAATATTCTTGATTTATTTTTTTTGTATTCATCTATATCTTTAAACTGTCTTCCAGCCTGTTCAATACTGCCTAAAAATTCATTTAACCATACAATAATCATTACATTATCTTGATTAAATTTTTCACAAATCATATTAAGACCTGCCAGTGTATGTGACAAACCCTCGCCACCAGCTATTACTACATGTATAAAAATATTACCTGCATAGCTGTTTTCTTCTGATGTGAGTAAATCCACCATATCATTTTCAATAGCATATGCTATTAATGGCACAAATGAGCTGGCTCCATTGTCAATGATAATATTTGACTTATCGCTGTTTATTATTTTTTCAAGCAGTGTATCCCAGCCACGAGGCAGTATTTGATTATTTTCCATAATATTTAGAGCTTCCACATTTAAAGCCTTAAAACTGGCAAAACTGGCGTTTACCTGATCAGTATCTATTGCAAGATACTCTTTTTGTAAATGGTCTTTTAAATATTGAGCTATAAAGGAAGCACAAGTTGTTTTTCCTACCCCGCCTTTTCCCTGCAAAATAAAGTGAAAGTTTTTTAATTTCTTGTTTTCTGTTTCAGACATAGTCTACTCCTTATATTTATTTTTTTATACTTGGTGTCCAAATAAATTTTTCTTGGTCTTTTTGAACATCAATAATTTTATCTTCACTATTTTTAATTGCTAAAAGCCTTTCTTTTCTTGATAATTTTTGTGGCTCTTCTGAATTTGTATTATTACTTGGTGTTTCGTCAGCTGGAACATATTTTTTAGTTTCTATTTTTTCAGTCTTTTTTGCTTGTGCTGGTGGCTCCACTTCTGAAATTTTAGCCGCTAAAATTTTTGGTTGTTCTATATCACTTGTTTCTATTTTTTCTTTTGGTGTAATATCTTTTAATTCTTGGCTATAAATATATTTTATTTTAAATTCTGAAAGGATTTTACAAAACCATTTATAATTAATATCTAAATTAGATATATTTTTAAATTCAGTATAAATATTTTTATGACTAACTTTATATCTCAGTGATTTTATAATCTGATTTTTATTATTTTCTAAAAAATTTCTTAATAAAACATATTTGTTTTTTTGTATTAATCTGTCATATAAATCATCAATTTTATTATTCATAGCATTACACCTAAAATTGTCAGTTTATATAAGTATATACTAATAAGAAGTGAACTTTGCATTGATATTACTAAATAGTCGCCTTTAATCGCCTAAAATCTCTTAAAGTCGCTAAATATCGCTTTTTGTCGCTTAAAGTCGCCAAAAGTCGCTTATGTTTTATAGGCAAGATAGGTGAATGTATATACATTCACGAAAATAATTCGCATAAATGCTCTAATTTTATCTTGGTTCTTTTGAAAAGAACGAAAGGAGGATATCACTCTATGAGTGAAGATTTTAAAAATAAAAAATTTATTTTCAGATTGTCAGAAAAAGACAGGCTCTTATTTGAAAAAAACTTTTTTCTTTCAGGTGTTAATTCAAAAGCGGAATATATCCGCAGACTTATTACTAATTATGAAGTGCCGTCAAAATTAGATGTTGCACACATTAATGAATTAAGACGGCTTGCAGGTTTGTTTGGTAAAAACACTGGTCTTTTAAAACTGCATATTTCATCTCTTGATGATATATCAAAAAAAAGAATTGATATGGTTATTAAAGATAATGAAAAACTGAAAAAAGAAATTAAAGGTATTATTTCAAATTTAAAAAATGATTTGGGCATTGTATGATAGTAAAAGCAGCAAAGTTAGATAAATCTATTAAATCATCTTTTAAAAGATTAACAGAATATATTACGCAGGAGCAGGTGCAGTCGGATATAAATATCCGTAATGTTGGTGTCTGGATAGAACCTGATGATATTTATGATATAGATGATTTAGATTTGTTCATTGAAGATATAGAATCAGTGCAGTCAATGAGTAATGCAAAATCAGATAAAACATATCATTTAATAGTTTCTTTTGGGGCAGAGGAACGACCAGATATTGAAACTTTAAAAAATATCAATAATGAGCTTATAGATAGTTTAGGATACAGTAAACACCAAAGATTAACTGTAATTCATGATGACACAGATAACCTGCATATGCATATAGCAATAAATAAAATAAACCCAGAAAAATATACAATTCATGAGCCTTTTCGTGATTATAAAATACTATCTGAAAAAGCTATGGAATTAGAAAATAAATATAATTTAAATCAAACACATTCTAATGAAAAAACAAAAGATAATAGATGTTATGTGGCTAATGATATTGACAGCAGAGCAACACAGATAAGTTTTAAAAGCTATGTAGAGAATATTGATTTATCAGATTGTAAATCATGGCAGGATTTTCATGATAAGCTGAAAGAAAATGGTGTTGAGTATAGAAAATATGGCAATGGTGCAGTATTTAAAGATTTAATAGATGATAAGATAAATATAAAGGCAAGTGCAGTCCAAAGAGAATACTCTTTAAATTCACTAGAAAAGAAGTATGGCATCTTTGAACCATCACAATCTTTAAATAATATTCAAAACTCATATCAAAGGTATCAAGATTTATCTTTAAAAAAGCAGTATGACCTTATAGATACCAGTAGAAAAATAAAATCAAAGCAGGAAAAGCAGGTTGTTAAAAATGAATACATGGATGCTGCTAAATATTCTGGTGATATAATAGATAATTTAAGCCGAATGGCTGGTGGCAGTGAGCTTGATAGAATATTAATCAAAATGAATAAAAGAGCTATGGCAAAAGCAAAACTTGAAAAATTAAGAGAAGAACGCCAGAAAGAAATAAAAAAAATAAATGATAAATACAAATATTATAATTATGATGTCTGGCTGCAGCAGCAGGCACTAACTAATGAAAAAGCAGAGCTTGCTTTAAAAAATATAAAAGAAAGCCGTATTAATTATATTAAAGGTGATTTTAAAGGACTTAAAAACAGTGCTTTAAAAATAACCAAGAACGGCACTTATATTTTAAATAATAAGCTGAAAGCTACAAATATATCTATTTTTCTAACACCAAAATATAATAATATCAAAAAAGCTGTTGAAATATTAAAAGATAATAATATTAAACCAGATACATTAAATGGCACAGATGAGTTTAAAGCAAAAATAATTGATATAATAGCAGCAAATGATTTAGATATTACATTTCAAGATAATAATATAAATCAAAAAATTTCAGCGGCTAAAATTTTAAAGCAGGATAATCTTATTTCATATGTCAATGAAAGAAACAGTAAAATAATAAGTTTTGCCAAATTTGACGGTAAAGAACAGGAATATATTTATCAAGGCTATTTTAAATATAATGATAAATTCTTATTAAAATTTAAGTCAAATACAAGTAATACCGTATATATTAAAGAACCAATAAAAGAAGATTATATTTTATTAAAGCAGTATAAAAAAGGCGATACTGTATATGTTAATACTCCGATAAAAGACAGTTATGATATAGAATGTTTTGTTAATGAGAAAGAAAAAACTAGAATAACATTTAAAGAACTTTCAAGCCCTGATAATTTCTATAAAAGAATATCCACTAAAGAACATAATGGTCAAAAATTATATTTATACAAAAAAGATAATGATAACAGTATTTATGTCTCAACAACATATCATATTAAAGAAAAAGAACAGAATAAAGAAAATATAAATAATAAAAATAAAGGATTAGAGAGGTAATGTATGAAAACGATTACAGGCTTATTTGTATTTTTTGGTTCAATTATTTTATATTTTCAAGCGGTTACAATATATATTGTCTACCAGCTGAAAGGAATAATTGAATACAATCATTTTTGGAAATCTATTGAATGGCTTTTTAAAACATATGGAAGTGCAGGTTATGATTTAGTAAATAAATCATTTTTTTACATGCTGCCAGTGCTGTGTTTTGGTGTAATATTGACAGCGTTAATCATAAATCGTGGCAAATCAAAAGCTAATAAGGCACTGCATGGAACAGCCAGATGGGCAGATATTAATGATATAAAACAGATGGGTTTATTATCAGATGAAGGTGTAATTGTAGGTGCTTTTGAAAAAAAGAGATTTTTAAGAAAACCAAAAAAATATACTTTAATACATAATGGACCAGAGCATATTTTAACCTATGCTCCTACTAGAAGTGGTAAAGGTGTCGGCTTAATTGTTCCGTCTTTAGTTAATTGGAAGCATTCGCTGGTTGCAACAGATATAAAAGGAGAGTTATGGCATATGACAGCAGGATTTAGAAAAAGTGGTTTGAATAATAAAGTTCTTAAATTTGAGCCAGCAGTAAAAGATTCTGTAAAATGGAATCCATTATTGGAAATCAGAAAGGGAGATAATGAAGTATCAGATGCTCAAAGTATAGCACTTTTAATTGTAGACCCTATGGGTAAAGGACTTGATGACCACTGGGTAAAAACAGCTTACTCACTTTTAACTGGCTGCATACTTTATCTCATTAATGACAAAGAAAAACAAGAAAAAGGGCAGGTCAGTCTTTCATATCTTGATAAAATGTTATCAGACCCTGAACTGCCGTTGCAAAGTCTGTGGGAAGCTATGAGTAAATCTGATAATCAAGTAGCTAGACAGGTAGGACAGGATATGAAAGATAAACCAGAAAATGAAGCAGGAAGTATAGTATCAACAGCAAAATCAGAGCTGGCACTATATAGAGACCCAATAGTTGCCAAAAATACAAATACTTCTGATTTTTATGTCTATGATATTATGAATAGCGATACACCAGTATCTTTATATATTGTAGTGCAGCCATCAGACCAAACAAGGATAAGTCCACTATTTAGACTATTAGTCAATATGCTTATAAGAAAAAATGTATCAGAATTTAGATTTTTTCAAAGTGATAATTTTAAAGATTATTCTGTTATTGAAAAAGCAGGTAGATTTTTACAGGGTAAAGATACTAAACGATATAATGCTATTCGTGGAGCTGGTAACTATAAACATAGAATGCTTTTAATGCTTGATGAATTTCCATCTTTGGGGAAGATGGATGAAGTGCAAAAAGCGTTAGCATATATGGCAGGCTATGGCATAAAGGCTTATTTAATTGTGCAGGATTTATCACAGTTGCAGGATAAATATGGTAAAAATGAAAGTATAACTTCTAACTGTCATATACAAAATGCTTATGCACCTAATAGATATGAAACTGCACAATATTTATCTAATGCAACTGGTGAAGCTACCATTGTTGATGAAAATATATCTATATCATCTAGTGGTGGTTTATTAAGTAATAAAAATTATTCTAAAAGCTACCAGCATACAAAAAGAAATCTTTTGACACCTGATGAATGTATGAGATTGAGAGGAGCAGATAAAAATGCCAAAGGTGAAATCACAAGAGCAGGTGAAATGTTGATATTTGTTGCTGGTTATCCTGCAATTAAAGGTGTGCAGGCTTTATATTTTCAAGACCCAGCATTTTCTTATCGTGCTAGTATTCCAGCACCAAAAGAGTCCGATAAAATAGGAGTGTTTGAAAAACTTAAACCAAAAAGTATTAAAAAAGAATAAGTGCAGGAGCAGGAAAATGAAAAAATATCAGATACTGATAAGGCTGATTAAATATCTTTTATTTATTGGAGTATTAATATTAATTTTAAATACAGTTTTCTCTTTTTTTACAATAAATTACTCACATTCTTTTCCAACAGGACTTTATTTCAACAGGAATTTTGAAGATATAGAACAGGGAAAGCTATACATTTTCTGCCCTGAATATGATGAAAAAATGAAGTTTGCAGAGCAAAATGGTTTCTGGGGTAATATTAGTAAATCTTGTGGTAAGACACCAAAATATTTAAAAAAAGCATTAGGATTGCCGTTTGATAAAATACTTATTACAGATGATGGTGTATTTGTTAATAATGAATTAATAGTAAATACTAAAATTATTTTAAAAAATAAAGCATATAATAAAAATAAAGAGTTTATTCTGAAATCTGATGAATACTTTATGCTATCAGACTATAATAAACATTCTTATGACAGCAGGTATTTTGGAATAATAAAAAAATATCAAGTAAAAAAAGAAGTTGTGCCACTAATTATATTCAAATAAATCTATCAATTTATAGTTCAGTCTGTATTTGTATAAATAATTAAATGAATAAAGCTGCTAAAAATTTTAGCGGCTAAAATTTACGGAGTTGAACTATGAAGCTAATAATTGCAGAAAAGCCAGCACTAGCGGAAGCAATAAAAGAGGCTATTGGCACAGATTTTCAGAAGAAAGACAGCTATTATGAAAACAAGGAATATTATATTTCTTGGTGTATTGGTCATCTTTTAGAAGTAATGCTTCCAGATGAAAACAGTAAATGGAGTTTTGATAATCTGCCATTAAAACATAAAGGCTGGAATTTTCAAATTAAAGAAAACACTAAAAAGCAGTATAATATAGTTAAGACATTAATAGATATGTCAGATACTATCATTCATGCAGGCGACCCAGATGAAGAAGGTCAATTAATAGTAGACAGCATTCTTTATAAAGAGAATATTATTGATTTAAAAGGCAATTCTAAAAAGACTATCAAAAGACTTCTTGTAAATGATTTTAATACTAAAAGCATTAAAAAAGAATTATCTAATTTAAAAGATAATAATGAATATCTTAATTTATCATATATGGCTCTTGCAAGAACATTAGCAGATAAAACATTTGGTTACAATTTAACAAGAGGATATACTCTTAAAAATCAAGAAGCTGGCAATAATAATGTAATATCTATTGGCAGAGTTCAGACACCTATGCTTGCACTGATTGTCCGTAGAGAGCAGGAAATAAAAAATCATGTAAAATCATATTATTATACAATAAAAGGCAGCACTGCAATTGCTGGCAGCAGTCTTGATTTTATATATCAGACAAAAGCTGAAGAAATAGATGAAACTAAAAAAATTACATCAGAAGAAACTGCTAATACCATAATAAATCGTTTAAATGACAATAAAAGTAAAGCAGTTGTATTTAAGTATGAAACAAAGGAAGAAATAGATACCGTTCCACTTCCATATAACTTGCTAGATTTACAGGTAGACTGTTCTAAACTTTACAATATGAAAGCAGATAAGGTAATGTCTGTTACTCAGGATTTAAGGGAAAAACATAAAGCAATAACATACAACCGTTCAGACTGTAACTATCTGCTTGATGAAACTTATGAGCAATCACCAGCTATAATTGCCTGCCTGCAAGATATTAACGATGAAAAACTACAAAATATAGTAAATAATGCAAATATAGATATAAAATCAAAAGCATTTAATTCATCAAAAACAACAGCACACACTGCTATTATTCCAACAGAAACAAAACTGGATTTTTCTGCATTTTCAGATGATGAAAAGAAAGTATTTTTATTAATAGCCAATCGTTTTGTTATGCAGTTTTTACCACCAGCAAAATATTTAAAGCATACAATTACAATTAAAATTAATGATGATTATTTAATTAATAATCACAGGCAGCTGTTAGATGCAGGCTGGAAAGGAATATTATCAGAAAAAGAAGAAGATGAAACAGTATCAGGTAATTTTGATTACAGCAAAATCTATGAAGAAAAACCAGTAGAGAAAATAGACTTTATTTCTTTAAAAGAAGAAACAAAGCCTAAAAAGTTATACACAACTGACAGCTTTTTAAATGATTTAAAAAGAGTAGCTGTTTACTGCAAAAATGAAAAAACAAAACAGTTTTTAAAAGAAAAAGATAAAGACAAGGCTGGTGAAAGCGGTGGTATAGGCACACCTGCTACAAGGTCAGCGATCATTAAAACATTATATGACAGGGGCTATATTAAAGATGACAAGAAAAATATAGTATCTACTGATTTAGGTAAAGAGCTTATATCACTTTTATCAGATGAAATCACTTATCCAGATATGACAGCCTTATGGCATGAAGATATAAAAGAAATTAATACAAATATGTCAAAACTTGATGACTTTATTAACTCTATAACAGAGTTTTCAAGTAAAGAAATAGATAAAATAACATCAAGCGAAGCAGTATTTAAAAGCAATGCTCAAAAATGCCCTAACTGCGATACTGGCTATCTTGTTAAAAGAAAAGGTAAAGATAAAAGCAGTTATTTCTGGGGCTGCTCTACTTATCCAGAATGTAAAGTATCTTATCAAGATAATAATGGTGAACCTGATGTATATTTAAGTGTGTCTTGTCCAGTATGCGAAAAAGGTGAGCTTTTAAAATTCAGAGGCAAATATGGTGCTTACTGGAAATGTAAAAATCCAGAATGCAGCAAAACATTTAATGATGATAAAGGTAAACCAGATTTAACTATTAGGGAAAAAGCTGTTCCATCAGAGCAGTATCGCTGTTTAGAGTGCAACTCCAAACTTGTTAGAAGAAATGGAAAAAATGGCTGGTTTTGGGGCTGTTCTGCTTATCCGAAATGCAAAACAATCTACCAAGATAATAATGGCGAACCAATATACAATAAAGAATTAGCAAAAAAGGATTAATAATTTTAGCGGCTAAAATTATAAAAAAATAAATGAGGTGAAATTATGAATGAAATTTTGGAACAAAAACTAATAGATTTAGACATCCCGGGAGCAGTGGTAGAACTTACCCCTGATGAAGCTGATATTTTAGGCTTGCAAGTTGAAACAGCAGTATCAGAAGAATATGCATTAAATGCAAGGTTTGACGAGGTGGAAGATGAGTAAAACAAACAAATACTATGAGCTGGCAAATAAATTTGCTGACCTGATAGAAAAAAATGAAGCCCCATGGCAAAAATCGTGGAGCAGTAATGGATTTTTACCATTTAATATAAAAACTGGTAAAGAATATAACGGAATGAATATGTTGAACTTAATAGATATTGCAACAGATAGAGGTTATGAAGATGCCAGATGGCTTACTTTTTTACAGGCTGCGGAACAGAATGCAAAAGTTAGAGCTGGTGAAAAAGGAACACCTATCATGTATCTACAGACTACTGAAACAAGAAAAGAAATAGATAAAGAAACAGGCGAAGAAATTGTGGTTACAGAGAAACTTGAAAAACCAAGAGCTGTATGGAGTGTGGTATTTAATGCGGAGCAGTGCGAAGGACTGCCAGCTTATGAGCCTAAAAAAATAGATTTTAACCCTATTGAAAAAGCTGAAGAAATTTTAAATAATTCTGGAGCTAAAATTAAGCATAAAGCACAAGACAGAGCCTATTACAGCCCTGTAACAGATACAATTACTCTTCCTTTAAAAGAGCAGTTTGTAAACAGTGAAGAATATTATAGAACTGCTTTACACGAACTTGGACACTGGACAGGTCATTCAAGCAGAAATAATCGTAATATGTCTGGCACATTTGGCACAGAAAGCTATGCAAAAGAAGAACTTGTCGCTGAAATTACTTCCTTTCTTGTAGGCACTCAATGCGGTTTAGGTCATGAGCCAGACAAGAATAATATTGCTTATTTAAAATCGTGGGCAAAAGCAATAAGAGATGAACCATCATTTTTATATAACGCAGTAAAAGAAGCTGATAAGGCAGCTAAACTTATTTTAGGAAATGAATTAATATTAGAAAATGACAAAGAAAAAGGCTTTTTCAAAGATTTAGTTATAAATTTTGCATGGTCTGAAATGGATTTTGGAATCAAAGAAGATACTATATTAAGAGGTGAAGAGGCTTATAAATTTTTAGACAAATTAGTAAAGTCAGATATTGAGCAAAATAAAATTCAAGAAAGGAAATTGAGTGGGGAAGATATTGATGGAGATTACTATTATAAAACTAGATTTGCATTCAGTTATAAAGAATATGATACAGGGAGAATTAGAATTGATATAGGCGATTATGAATTTGGAGGAAAAGAAAAAGTTTCTGATGCTTTAGAATATATCAAAATGGTACCTAATGATGAGTTGCTAGACTTTAAAAAAGAAGAAGATAGATATTTAGAGTATCTGCAACAAGTAAATACTAATGAGCAGACTATGGAAAAAGAAACACCAGAAATAAATGTAGATAAAAATAACTCTGTTACTTATATAAATGTCCCAAAAGCTGAAAAAGATGAAGCTAAATCACTTGGTGCAAAATGGGATAGAAATAATATGTGTTGGTTTGTGCCTGCTGATGTAAATATCTCTTTATTTGAAAAATGGGAAAAAGTTAATGAACAAGATTTAGCTTCTAGAAAAGAGCAAATGCAGCAAAATAAAATAGCATATAAGCAGGAAAAAAAATATATCCTTGCTGTGCCGTATGATGAAAAAGACCAGGCAAAAACTCTTGGTGCTGAATGGGATAAAGATGGCAAATTTTGGTATTGCAAGAATGAAGAAAAAGAAAAATTTTTTAAATGGGATATAAAAAATATTGATAATAAAGTTCAGTATGATATGCCTTTAAATATTGAAGAAGAATTTTTAGACCGCATAAAATCTGCTGGTGTATTAGAAAATACTGTTATTGCAGATGGTCAAAAGCATAGAATAGCAGTTGACGGTGATAAAGATAAAGAACAGTCAGGTTTTTATGTGCTTCACGCTGATGGTGTAGCAAATGGTTATTTTATGAATAACCGCACGGGAGAAGAAATCAAATGGAATTCAAAAGAGTATGGTATCTCGCAGGAAGAAAAGGCAGAAATGAAAGCATTGTATCAGGCTAAAAAAGCAGAAAGAGAGCAGCAGGATAAAATATTAACTGAAAAGGCAGAAAAAGCAATATATGCTAAATTTATGAATAAAGAAGCTGTATCAGAACATACTTATTTATCTAATAAAATGATAGAGCCAACAAAAAATATATATGCTGGTCAGGATAGCACTATCACGATTCCACTTTTTAATATAGATGGCAGATTAAAATCAGCACAATATATTGATGAGAATGGCGAAAAAAGATTTGCTAAAAATACAAATAAAGTTGGTGCATTTCATATTGTAGATGGTAATATATCTGATTTAAAATCTGCTAAATCAATCATTATTACAGAGGGTTATGCTACTGCTGCAAGTATTAATGAAGCAGTGAAAGAACCAGAATTAAAAGTTATAGCTGCAATGAGTGCAAATAATCTTGAACATACTGTCAAAGCAATTACTAATAAATATCCAGAAATGAATATAATAATTGCAGCTGATAATGATTTAACTAATAAAGTTGGTAATATTGGTTTAAATGCTGCTAATGCTGTATGTGATAAATACAAAAATGTTACTGTAACAGTTCCAAAAATCAATGGTAAAGAAGTTGCTGGTGATTTTAATGATATTGTTTCTAAATATGGGCTGTCTCGTGATGAAGCATTAAAAAATATTCAGAAATCTTTGCAGCCTGTTTTGAAGCTGGATAAAACACAAAAGCAGGAAAAGGAAAAAAACCAGATAGTTGTAAAAGATAATTCAAAAGGCAGAGTAAGAACTACAAAAGAAGGAAAAATTATTACAGTAGAGACTTTTCATTCCTTATAATCAGATAATGCTTAAATTTTAATCAAATAGTATATTTATTTGATATATAAAAAATATTTGCTGCATAACTTGTGGATAATTATGCAGCAGTGCTTAAATAAATTTTCTTGTATAATATTCTTAAAAATGGTATATTTGTATATACATTATAAGAAACAAATTTTAATTTTGGAGGCACAATATGGATTACAAAAGAGGCACAAGAATTGTTATGGATGAAGATAAAATCAGAAGAGAAGGGAAATATGATTTAGATAAAGTTTATCAAAATATTGATGAGCTGGCAGAATATGCTGGTCTTATTAAAAAAAATAAATATACCTATATTTGTCAAGGTAATGAAAAAGATTTAGCAGCTCTTGCTATATTTAATTTTCATAAGTTAGTTGAAGCAGAATGGTTTACAAAAAATGTAAAAGAGTGGACTTGGATAAATAAAGAAGAAGGTGATGAAAATTTAATAGAACATTTTAAAAATGAAAATGAAGGTGTTTGGGTTTAATAAATGAGAAAAAAAGAAACAAAAAGAGCAATTAATTTTGATTTAGATACAAAAGAATTACTTAAACATTTTAAAAATACTCATCAAGCATATTCTGCAATAAAAGTATTTATGGAAGATAATGGATTTGAACACAGACAGTATTCTGGATATGTTTCAAGAGAACCTATATCAGAGTTCTCTGCAATAAGTGTAACCGAAAAATTAAATCAGAAATTTAAATGGTTGAAAGATTGTATTCAAAAATATGATGTTACTGAAATTGGTGCAACTTATGATTTAAAATATATTTTTGATGATGCGAAAAAACAGGAAAAGGAAATTAATAAAAACAAAGGACTTGAAAGATAATTTTTATAATATTTTAAAGTTTTCTCTTGCATTCCCCCCCCCGAATAATGTATATACAAATTACAGCTAAAATTTTAGCGGCTGAAATTTTATCAATTAGTATATAATCATAAGTTATTAAAGGGGGTATTTTTAAATGAAAAAATTGTTATTTTTATTATTTGGTGTTATATTTGTAGTAGTTGGCTGTTCTGATGAAAGCGGAAGTAATGGCGATGGAGTTACTGAAACCTGTCCTATAACATCAGCTGATTTTACTTATGAAAGAGTGAAACAAAATCAGTATAAAATAAAGTTAAATGATGAAAGCAAAAGACAGTATGCTGGTAGTATAAGGTGGCAATCATTAAGAGAACCAAATATAAAATCTGACAATCTAGAACCATTATTAGAATTTAATAAAAATTCAGTTTCAGGTGAAAAAGATATAGTTTTTTATTATAATAATATGCAATGTGGTGAAAAAATTGTTTTAAAACCAGTTCCAGAAAATCTAAATCAAAATTGTGATATGTTACTAATAGATTACTTTCAAGATTATTTATTTATGGATGCAGAATCTTATTTTTTTATCAAATTACAAAACATTGATAATAATGTAAAATACAAAATAGTACTCGCAAATAATATGGAATTACAAAATTATAAACAATCAACTTATCAAAAAGGGTCTATAGAGTTTAATATAATATCTGCAAATATTACTAATTTAATGCAAGAGTATCTAGGTCAAAGAATTTTTGGAGATTTAATAATAGATTATCCAGATGATTCGCAATGCATAAAAGAAATATGTTTTAATAGAATGTATGGTACAGGAGGCTGGTAAAAACCAGCCTCCTGTTTTTAATTATCAAAATTACTTACACATTCATAGTCTATATTAGTTGTTCCTTTTTTGCATATAGTAGTCTTAATTGTTTGACTATTATAATTACCCCAACAACCACCTTGTATTTCTTTTCCGTTACTATACCATACATTATTTGTCCCTTTTACGCCCTGACATTCACAACTACCACTTGCATTAAATTCATTTGTTATAGTGAAATCATCTTGATTAAATAAATGAAAATTATTATCAAAATAACCCCTATAAAAATAATAATAAATATTACCGCATTTATTAGCTCCGCCTGTTTGATAACTGCTTTTCCAAATTCTACCACTTGCAACTGGTTTTACCATAGCTAATGCTTCAGTTTCAGCATACATTTTTTCATTTCCACTTTGTGTAGAAAGAAATGTTATTTTAACAGGATAAACACCAGCTTTCTTATATCTATGTGTTTGTTTTTCTCTGTCTAATGTATTATAAGGTTGTGAACCATCACCAAAATCCCATTTTATTCTAACATTAGTATAAAAATTAGTATCATATGTAGGGGTGCAGGTTGTTAATAACGCATTTTCCGCAGTGTCTTCAACTGGTTGTGTATAACAGCTGATGTATGGTTCTTTACCTACTGTTTTCAATGAAATTCTATCCTGTTTTGTTATATTTGTATTTTCAATTGTAGCAATTAAAGTTAATGGATATTCTGCCAAACTATCTACTTTAAATCTTTGATTTGCTCCATTGTATGACTGCCCGTTAAATACCCATTCGTATTCTATTTTACCACCACCGCCACCAGCAATTGTTGGAAATGTGCCGTTATCATTAGGTGAGCAAATAAATTCATTCGTGACATAACCATTATTTACACAGTTTATTCCTACATTTTTTATACTAGGTTTTATAACATAAATTTCATATAAGTCCCTAACTTTCACATTTAATCTTGGTATGCTGGCAGTAACATATACTTCTTCTTTTATCTGTCCTGGTGTGCCTGCTTCTATATCAGCCCAGTATGACATATCCCTTTCAACTATTCTTCCACTTTTTATTGTGCCATCATTAAATTCCCATTTATATTCTATTTCATCTTCAAATTCACTATCAGCAACTACATTATACTGAACAATATTTCCTGCTTTATATGATGGTTTACCACTTGGCTTAATATTTTTAATTGCTGGCGTTTCTAATGTAAATGTTTTAGTAAGTGTTTTCTGTGTCTGCTGTGCTGTTCGTAGTGTTACATATACTGTTTTTTCGCCATAGCTTTCATATCTGTAATTTACTCTTAAACCTGATGCAGTGTTGCCGTCACTAAATTCCCACCTAAAACTATCCTGCTGGCTCATATCTTCACTTTCACCATCTTTATTTTCTATTGTAAAATATACTTTTAATGGGTCATTAGGGTCTACTGTATAGGTTATCTCATAATGCTTAAATATTGGCTGTTCTACTTCAATTGTTTTCACTAATTCTTTTACTGTCCCAGTTTCCTTTATTGTAGCTTTAACTTTTACAGCATATGAGGCATAATTTGAATAAATATTCTGCACTTCTTCATCATAAGCATATTTTCCATCACCAAATGACCATTCATATGCTAGTGTTCCCCAGCTTGATTCTGCTATTGGCTTAAAATGATACAAAAATGGGTTGTAATCGTCTTGAACTGCATATATATCCAATCGTGTAATACTAGGGGCTGCAACTTTTACAAATTGTTTGCTTACACTTGATACTTTTTCATATTCTGAAATAGTAGCTTTTAATGATACTTCATAATCACCAAAATATTCAAAACCATACTGAACATTATCACCACTTGTAGTCATACCGTCGCCAAAGTCCCAATCATATTCTATGTTACCATAATCTGTATTAGATACTGCTCGGAAATTGTAGAGTCTTGGGTTCTTTTTATCCGGTGTAACTTCAAAGTCTAAACCAGTGATTTTTGGAATAACTACTTCAATCTCTTTTACTATACTTGTTTCAATATTGCTCTTTTCAATTGTAGCTGTAAGTATTACAGTAAATTTACCAAAATCACCAAACTCATGAGTTATTTCTTTACCTGTGCCAACTGAACCATCTCCAAATTGCCATTGATACTCAAAATCACCATAATCACTTTTACCTTTTGCATTAAAATGAACTATACGGCGGTCGTTAGCATCTAAATAATGCTCAAAATCCACACTGTCTGTTCCTTTATCACAAGCATACATAAAAGCTGTTATGACTACTGCTAAACTTAAAATAATCAATTTAGGAATAGTTTTAAGTTGATATTGTTTTAAGTTTTTAAAAAATAATTTCATTTATTCCTCCTTACTGTATTTCTGAATATAGATACAGTTTAAAATTATTTTTTTGTAAAAAATCACTCCAGTATTTAGAGTGAAAAACTATTTTTTTCTTATAAATTTCATTATATTTTGGTGTTTTTGAGTGATACATTGCAAGTCTTGTAAGCAGGTCGCCTTTGTCAAATTTAATATGTTCTTTAAGTTTATAAGCTGCTACTTGAAATGAAAAACAATCTCTTTTTAGAAAATCCGTATAAGATATATTAAGATTTAATTTACTATTTAAATCTTTTATATAATCCGAATTGATTTGCATAACTCCATAATCATAAGTATTGTTTGTGTTTTTGCTTATTGTATCTATATTGCCATTTTCAATAGATGATATTGCAAGTAATACATCAACAGGGACATTATATTTTATGCTTGCCTGCACGGCACAATCTATCCGCTCTTTAACAGTAAATTCATTATTTACTGGAAAATCTTTTGCATAAATAGAGCTGGAATTTAACAAGCATAATATTATTATATAAATTATTATTTTATTCACTTATATCTCCTTTAACTAGATTTATCGTTATTAGGTTTATCATTTGTTTTTGGTGTATCATCATTTGCTGCATTACTGTTTCCGCTTTGGTCTTGATTATTATTAGGCACAGTGTCAGACATTTCTTTTGAATTACCAAATACATTACTTAATTTTTTTGATACACTTCCAAACGCATCAGCACCAGCAGCAACTGCTTTGCCACCATAATAAGCTCCACCACTTGCATTTTTTTGCTTATTGAACATAGGATTTAATGAAGTATCTTCTCCTCTTGATTCTGCTTCTTTTTTCTTTTGTCCTATCTCTTTATTTTTCTTATAGTCTTTGTATCCAGCATGAGCATTTTTTGCCCCTCTGAATGTAGAATTGACGGCATTAGCTGTTTTTTGTGCAATATTAGTGGCAAGTGCTACACCACCCATTAATGTTAAACCAGACATATTGCCCCATGCAGATGATACAAGGTTTGATACAGCATCAGGAATTTTTAAAGATAATAATGTTAGAAAAAATACTGTTAAAAAGGCTACTAAATCATAATATATAATTAAATCACCTAATACAGCTTTACCACTATTTAGATTGAAATTTTTTGTAACAGAATCTATAATTCCAACTGTTATTGTCATAATAAGAATAATGGTTAATATTTTTAATGATATTCCAAGAACAGCTTTAAAAAAATTTACAGCACTTTCTCTTGTATAGTCCATACCACCAAGAGCCAGCACAAAGAACCCTGCATATATCATTATAGCAGCTGCTATTTCTTCTATTACAAGATTAGCTGACATAATCATTAAAAATACAAGAGTTAAAACAGACATTACAAAATGGATAAATTTAATTTCCCAGTCATGCCAGCTTATATGTTCCCCAGCTTTTAATAAATCAAAACCAAGTGCTATAAGTTTATTATATTTTGGTCTTCCACCAGCGGCATCAGTTGCCAGTTGTGTAAAGCCTGTTGTGATTGATTGAGCTAATGCTACACCGTTATCAAGCAGATAATAAAAAAATCCAGTTGTAATAATAAATTTTACTATAAATGAAATACTTTCTTTTGCATCTATTTCACCTTTACTCATTACATCTAAAATGAATTTTGATATAAAACTTATCCCAGCTAGAATATAAAAAAGATTTAATGCAACCTTTTTTATATGTGCCATCCATTTTTCTGAATGTTCTGCTATTTGTTGTTTAACATCTTCTATGTAATCAAATTTAAATTGTATTTCATTAATATCTTTTGCAAATACATCACTAGACAAAATAAAAAATAATAATAAAGGTATGAAAATATATAGATATTTTTTCATAAAATACCTTTTTATCTAAAACCTGTAGGTTTCATAATATCCAGAAATAACAGCCTGTTATCAGTTGGCATATTGATATTTACTTTATTATGCTGGTTATTTAGCATAGCATCTGTTCTTCTATGCTTTTCTATTTCAATCATATTCATAGCATTGTATGCATCAAGAAAAGTATCAAACTTTGCAGTTAATTCTACAATAGCAGAATTTAATGTATGCAAATACTCGTTACTTGCTCCAATAGCTTTTAATTGACCATCTGCCTGTTCGCTGTTCTTTGATACTTTTTCAATAATGCTAAGCCTTTTTTTATATTCATCTGATAATTCATTAAATCTATTTACAAAGTTCCTGCTTACCTCTGCTGCATTTTTTAGAGCCAGCTCTCTATTAGCTCTCATTTTTGCATTTTCTTCTGGTGAACAGCCACCAAATTTAAAACATGGACTTGTTGCATATGTATCAGGGTCTAAAAGCGAAGCAAAATGCTCTTCCCATACAGCCTTATCTCCATACTTTTTATACTGCTCTTTATACTTATTAATATTTTTATCAAAGTTTTTAACTTCATTAAAAACCCAAAAATAAGGTGCTGCCATATTTTTTGCCATCATCTTGTATTCGTCCATTAAAAGCTTATACTGCTTAACTGCTTCTGTAATAGATTGCATTGTATTGACACCAGTCAAAATATTATGTGGCAGATTAGCTACATCTTCGGTAAGCATAACAGCATCGCTTTTAGAAACCATAATAAATGACATTACTACAATAAAACATATTAACTTTTTCATATTTCTTCTCCTATTTAATATATACAGTATTCAACTGAACCTTTATTATTTCATTTCCATATTTGTTTATATTTTCTAGATAATAGAATTTTAGCAGCTAAAATTTTTATTCAATATATTCTGGTAAAACAAAATCTTTTGTAATCATTATATTAAAAAGATAACCAGACCTGATTGTTATATCAGGGGCTAAATTTAAATTTTTCTGTATCATCTGTGATAATGTTTCACCTAATGACTGACCAACACTTTCACTTAAAGAGCTTGTTGCATTTCTGCCAATAACTGGGATAAACTGATTAATTAAATCAGGGCTTTGTGTCATATTCACACCAGCAAGCACAAAACTGAACAATAAAGCATTACCAAACATTTTCCAAAAGTGGCTGTCATATTTATCCTTAAATCCTGATGTACCAGCCATATCAGCTCCTGGCATATTTCCTAAATCAATGGATGAACCATTAGGAAATACAAGCCGTTTCCAGCTTACAAAAATCCTCTTTGCTCCAAATTGAACATCTGATTGATAATCTCCTATTAATTTTGTCCCTTGTGGAATTAAAAGCATATCTCCTGTTGCCGTATCAAACACTGACTGCCTTACTTGTCCAATAACCATACCTTTTAATGCACTTTCTATTTCTGTCAGCAGTGTAGCAGGTATAACAAAACCAGTTTTTATTTCTCCCTGCCTTGCTTTTTTGATTTGTGCATTTAATGTAAAGCCGTCATCAATATCTAAAACATCTTTTGGTTTACTTTCTTGTTCCTGTCTCATAGTATTTGCATATTCCATAGCAGTTTTTAGATTATCAGCATATGATGGCATGGATACTTCCTGCTCGTTTTGAACTTTTTTATTTTCATCACTTTTATCAACAACTTTTGTAGGACTTTTTAGAGCATCTTGTAATTCTTGATATTTTGCCTGAGCTTCTGCAAGCTGTGCTTCCTTCATTGCCTGTTTTTGCTCTGGTGTTAAATATGCTGTCCGCATAATATTATCTGGCTTTAAGCCACTTGGATATTGTTCATCACTTCCAGCAACACCATAAGCATATGTGTTTTTATCAAGTAATATTAATACAGGTAGTGCTGGGGTATCTTTTGCTATATCTGTTTTTTCTTCAAGTAATGATAATATTTCATCAGCCTTTTTTTCATCTTCTACACTAAGTCCTGCTTCTTTTAAAAAATCAGTTTCTAAATATTCACTATTTTCTGAATTACTACTTGATTTTGAATATTGAAAAGCTGGGTCTTGTGCAAATATCTTTTCATATTCTTCTTTTTTTAAATTTTTAGGTTTATTACTACCATCATTTTCGTCATATCCTAAAAGGTCAGCTTGATTTTTTACAAATTTATCATCATATTCTTCTGTTTCTTCTACTTTTAATTCTGTTGTTTGAATTTCACCTTTTGTCCTTTTATCAGCATTTAAAATTACAAGTAATGTTAAACCAAACACTATTAATAAAAACAATATGATTGCTATTTTTGGAGTATTAGTTAATTTCTTTACACTAATAGCATTTAAGACCTGCTTGATACGACCATCTAAATAAGCCATCTTATTCTCCTAAACATACCCAGTCTGATTTAAATAATAATTCACTACCATTATTGACTTTATACAGTTTAGAGCAGCTGTTTTTATTGATTGAAAATGTATACCTTAATGTTTGAATAATATTTTTTTCTACTTTTGATTTATCTATCATATCTAATACATAACTGAATACATAATCACTTTCTTTTAATATTATTTCTTCTTTTGGTGTTACAAAAATAGAGTACCCAGCTATTCTGAAATGCTGCTCTAAATTATTTAGAAAAGCATTTTGTTTACTGTATACAATAAGATTTGATGTGCTTGGTGTGATATATTTTTCCATCATATCAATAGTATCTTTTGCTATGATTTCATACATTTTATTATTCAGCTTAACAGTTACTATATTTTTATCATTTACTGCTATAGCACAAGAAGATAATATAAGTAATAACATCACTAATAATATTTTTTGCATATTATTCTACCTCTCTGATAAGTGTTATTTTCTTTTGTTTACTTCCTACACCAGAAATTAAAATAGCTTTATCAAATACAGCATCTACAATAAATTTATTATTTTGATACCTGTAATTTACAATAACTGGTTTTTTGCTCTCTGGCTCTAATGTCATAAGTATTGGTATATTGCTTGAATTAATAGTTCTTGGTAGTTCTACAATGGTTTTTAAACCATCATTATATACCCTTACTGGCTTAAATTTTGCATTGCCTTTTATAGTGTATCCAAAACTTAAATCTTTTAAATAAGAGCCAGTCGTTATGTCTTTCATAGATATTTCTTTTGTTTTTACTGTCATTTCTTCTCTATTGCTTCTAACTATAAGGCTTGATGGATAATGAAATTTAACCATAGGATAATACTGCCGTTCAGTGCTTTTAAGCTGCAAATGGTATGTTCTTTTATCTGTTACTACCACCAAAGATGTTAATAAATTTATATCTTTTGGCTTGACTATTATATGGTCTTGATAACCATAAATAGTGTTTGCTTTTATATGCTCCATACTCCATCTAGCAGTATCACCTAAATGAATTGATGTAATTGTTTCACCTTGCTCAAACTGTATATCTGTAACCTGCAATATAGCTGTTAATATATGTGGTTGTGATAAACCATAAATCATTTCAATTTCACCATTATTGCCTTTTGTTATAGGTGAAACTCTATTACCTTTTGTCCATTCATTTACTATCTGTAATGCTTTTTTTTCATTAGATGAAAGGTTAATACTTGCACTTATGCTTGACTCTGAACTTGATAATATTTCTCCTATTGTTTGAGAATAACTATCCTTTATAGAAATAAATATTATTAGCAATACTATTAGTATTATTTTATTTGCTTTCATCTTCATACACTTCCTTACTGTCATTTTTTATTATGGAATTATCAGATGTTTTTAATTCTGATATGTTGTAATCTCTTATATAAATTCCCAATGGGTTATCTATTAACTGATCTACTGATTCTACATCAATATGAGATAAAAATACTGTAACTAATGCCCTAAACTCTTTTACATTTAATAGTATCCCTTTTTTGTCATAAGTTTTTTCCAGCCAGTCTATTTGATATGTTTCATCAGTCTGGCGGTTCAAACTTTTTATTTCTATATTTCTTGATATGTTTTTACCTAACTTAAAAGGGTTGGTTTTATTATCTTGATAAAAAATATTAGCTTTTTCAAAAGCAGGATCGCCCCGTCTTAAACTTTCATAAGTTTTATATATGTAATTTCTCTGCAAAGCAGGGTCTACTGACACTAATCTTAATGTATCAATAAAATTTGCTACTTTTGCTCTTATTATTCTAGGATCTTTAATTGTTCCTACTTGTGTTCTGCCTACAACTATTGTTTCACCAAGTTTATTAACCTCTACAATATAAGGGATAAATTTTGACTGACTACCAATATAAATAACACCACTAACAGCAACAAATGCAATAAGCAAAGATATAAGTGCTAATAATTGCCATGCTCTATATTTCCAAAAAAACTCTGAAATTCTAGAGTTCCATACATTCTTTGCATTTAAATTAGGATTTTCTTTGTATTCGTAATCATCCTTTTTAGTTTTCATTTTTTTAAATATTTCCATCTGCTGCTCCTGAACTGAAATATGTTAAATATCTATTTAAATCTATTCCATTATCTGATAAGTAATGATATACCCACTTATCAGCATAGTTATTTATATAATTTCTAATCATATTTATTTCTGGCATAGTAGATATGGCGACAAACTTTAAAGCCAGTTCTCCTATTGCAAGTTCAAAAAGCCTGCTGCCCTCTTCTGTGTAATGAAAATACTGTCGTTTAGGAATTGCATTAGCTATTATTTTTATCTGCTGTTCATTAAGTCCAAATTTATGATAAATGATTTTAAATTCATCTTTAATAGCTGCTGCATTAGGCAGGAATATTTTACTTGCAGTAGATATAATTAGTTCACTTAATAAGGTTTCTGCTTCACTTGTTGATGTATCTGCTAAATTTTGAGTAGCAAGCACAACTGAACAGTTTCTTTTTCTGAATACTTTTAGCCATTCTATTATTCTTTTTGAAAATACAGGGTTTTTAAAAGCAATCCATGCTTCATCTATTAATAAAAAGGCTGGCTGTCCTTTAAGCCTTAAATCTATTTTACGGAATAAATAATCAAGAACTGGAAGCATTATTTTATCATCCAAATTCATTAACTTTTCTAACTCAAACACTGAAAAGCTGGAAAAATTTAGATTATCTTTTGTAGATGAAAAATAACCACCATAAGCACCTGTTATATCATACTGATTTAGTATTTCTTGCAAATTTACTGTTTGATTATGTAACTGTGCTATAAAATCAGTTATGCTTATATAAAACTCTTCACCATTGACTATATTTGCCTGTTTTACTTCATAAAGCCTGTTTATAGCTTCATGAATACTTGCTGTTATATTTGGTGTTATTACTAACTTATTAAGCTGTAATATGTTTTCTACAAATGATACAAGCCAAGACCGTTCTTCTTGAGTATCTATATAATTAAAAGGTGCAAAAGATACAGTGCTGTCATCACTTCCTATTTCAAAATGAACTCCACCTAATGCCTGATTTAATGCAAACATAGACATACCTTTATCAAATGAAAATACAGTAGCATCTTTATATCTAAATGCTTGAGCAGCTATCATACATAATAAAGTAGATTTCCCAGCCCCTGTTGGACCAACTATTAAAGTATGTCCTACATCTTTTACATGCAGATTTAAATGATATGGTGTATTGCCAGTTGTGATACATTCCATAAGACAGGGTGCTTCTTTTGGAAATTTATCACATGGTGTATTTTCATAACCAGTCCATACAGAATGTTTTGGAATTAAATCACCTAAATTTAAGCTATGAATAAAAAATCGTCTAACATTTTCTATATTATGTCCTGGAAGACTGCCTAAAAATGCTTCTACTGTATTAACAGTTTCCACTCTTGCATTAAAACCTAATGAACTTATTATTTTCTTTATCTCTAATGACCATTTCTCTAATACTTCTTGGTTTTCTTCCATAAGTATAATGTTGGCTGTATAATAGCCAAATATTGCTCTTTCACTATTTTGCAGCGTGATGCCTTCTATTGCATCCTGAGTCATTTCTACTGCATCCCAATTTGTATTAGTATCTGTCTGCTGTTGATTTAAAATAACCTGCATCATACCCCGTTGTTTCTGCTGCCAACGCTTTTTGATTGTATCTAGTTTCTTTTCTGCTTCCAGCTTGTCTATACATATAAATCTTGTTGAAAATCTTGTAGTTACTGGTATATCTGAAAGCCTGTTTAATATAGTTGGATAACTTTCTGCTGGAAAACCATCAATGGCGACTGCTGCTATGTAATACTTCCCAATTTTTGGATAAATTCCAGTAATAAAATCCTCACCGCATATTATAGAATCAAGGCTGATATTTATATTATTTGGTGTATTGATTGTCTGCACTTTACCAGTAGCACAGTAATGCAGATATTCTAAAAACACATCTCTTTTGTGTTTAGAGCCATCTTCTGATATGTATGTAGTATTTCCTAATTTTTCTATCTTAAAAATTGTAGATAATATTGCAAAAAAAGCATTTAACTTATTTTTGAAATGGATTAAATTTTTATCATAATATGATAATGGTTCACCATTTTCATCCTGAGTATACATCATATCTACAATTTTGTTTGTTACAAGAGTTGGTGGTGTATATGTTACTGTTAGAAAGTTTTCTGTTCTAAACATTGTCCCACGAGTTGAAAACAGCTCTCTTCTTTCTTCATCAATGGCAAAACTAATTTCTTTGTTGTATGACGAAAATGCTCTGTCTGGATAGTTCCTGCTTTCAAGCCTGATTGCATCAAAATTAACTGCCCAGCCAGAACCTAATTCAAATATTGCCTTAGATATTCTTGCTGTCATTATATCATGGTCTTCTCTTGCTAGTTCAGACATATCCAAGCCTTTATAGTAAAATCCAGAAAGCAATGAGCCATTTTTTAATAATATAATACCATCTTCAATTACAGTATCATATTGTAGTAAATCACTAAATCCTTCTTCCCGCCTTTTAAATGTGTTTGTTTTAAAAAAGCTGTTTATATCTATCAGCCTTAAAAATATTAATAAAAGAACTATACCTGACATAACAGTAAAAAATATACTTGTTCCTAAAAGCAGCATATACATACAGCACCATTTATTTATAAATTTTATTGCTAACTACATAAGGGGTGTTTTTTGCTAAATAAATCCCCTTATATTTTGTATGTCTTAAATATACATTCTTCATTAATGGGTCAGCTTTGGCTATCATTCTAAATGCTTTTAATGACACCATAAAAAGAGTAAAAGCTATTATGAAAAGCACTAGGTCAAAGCTGTAAAACATAATCATTCCAGAGAATAGGGCAGTTAGTAATACTAACTCCCTATCACCACCCATAAAAAGAACTGGTCGCCAGCCAAATCTATAAATTTTATTATCCATATTTAACTCTTTGGCATTTTATCAATGTAGTCTTGTGTAATAATACAACCTGAACTTGATGGCTTGGCGATTAAATCAACAAATACTTTTCCACCAAACATTACACCTAATGCTATGCACAAACCTATTAGCCCTTTTATTAAAGCAGTTGCATCTGGATTAAATACATACATTATACCAGCAGCTGCAAATGCTATGACTGCAATGCTGATTGCAACAGGACCTGACAAAGAATTACTGATTTTTGTAAGCCCACTTTCAAAAGGCAGTGTGCCTCCAGCATAAGCTAATGAACTTGTTACAACTAACATTAAAATTACTAATAGAATTCTTGTTTTCATTTTCTTTCCTCCATCTGAAAACTTATTTTATATATTTAAAAATATATTCATTTTTATTCTTGTCATAACCTTCTAACTCTAATATCTCTTCTACTTTCCTATTTAAGCCTGTCTTTCTTATATTTATTATTAAATCAACTGCATTACTTATTACCGATTTTTTATCATCAGGTGCATTATTATGACGAGATACAAGCCCCTCTATTCTATCAAGTGCCTGCAATGAATTATTAGCATGGATTGTAGATATTCCCCCGGGGTGTCCTGTAGACCAGGCATCAAGCAAATCCAATGCTGTATGGTCTCTAACTTCCCCAATAATTATTCTATCAGGTCTCATTCTTAATGTAGTTTTTAATAAATCTGTGATAGATGTATGAACTGTTGTATGAAAAAGAACTGAATTAACAGCCTTACATTGTATCTCTCCAGTATCTTCTATAATGATTATTCTTTCTTCGTTTGCAATTTTTGACATATAATCTATACAGGCATTAGTTAATGTAGTTTTGCCAGAACTTGTGCCACCTACTATGACTATATTTTTATGTTCTCTTATGGCTTCTTTTATTATTTCTTTTTGGTGTTCAGTCATCATATTTTTTTCAACATAGTTTTCTAATGTAAATACTAGACTTGCTTTTTTCCTTAAAGCAAATGTAGGGCTTGCAACTACTGGTGGAAGTTGTGCTGCAAATCTTGAATTATCTAATGGAAACTCACCCTCAATAATAGGCATTTCTTTTGTAGCTGTTATTTTAAGCATTGAGGCTATTACATTGATTGCAGCTTGAACATTATATGGATTAATACTGCCTACTTTGGACATACCAACTCCAAGCTCATCTATCCATAATGAACCATCGCTGTTACACATTATCTCTATTACATTAGGGTCTTGTAATTTTTCCATAAAAATTGAACCTAATGTCTTTTTTATCATTTCAATATTTCGTTTGTTTTCTTCTTTAATCATATTTCTATCACCTGTATTTTATATACTGATGGCAACTGAACTATTTTTGATATTTTTTGAAAAAGATTTAAAAAAAAGATATTTTAATTGAAATTATATAATTTTAATGATATAAAAAGATGGGTAGTTGGAAAAAGCGGTTAGCTTATCACATTAATAATAAATATTATAATGGAGATGAGCTTATGTTACAAGAAAGCTGGACTACAATTATAATTTTAGTTACAGCCCTAGCTTATCTAATATATAAGCTTAAAAAATAACATAAAAAAACCGCTTGGTAGCAACAAGCGGATTTTAAAATAAAAAATCTTAATGGAGCTAACCGCTCCAACTATCTTCAGTATATACAATTTTAATTTTATTTCAAGTAAAATTTTCAATTGATTTTTCAAAAATCATCCTGAATTTATTAAAAATACAAAAAAGTTTAGCGGCTGAAATTTTTTATGCTTGCATTTGAATATATTTTTGTATATACATTATACATAAATATATTTCTAATTAATTCATATGAGGCATCTATGCTTAAAGACCCTGTTATTCAACTATCTAAATTCAAAGATATAGATATTAATGTTCCTTTTTTTAATGATTTAAAAAATAGCTATTCTGAATTTACTAGTTGGTTCAGCAAAAAAAGAGATGAAACAGTTTTCGTGACATACGATAATGACAATAATTTAATAGGTTTTATGTATTTAAAAATAGAGAATGGTCCAATAGTTGATATAAGTCCATCTTTAAATGACAAGAAAGTTTTAAAAGTTGGAACATTTAAAATAGAAGCACATGGAACGAAACTTTCTGATAGATATATCAAAAAAATTTTTGATATGGCTATTGCAAATAGTATTAAATATGTTTATGTTACAGTATTTGAAAAACATGAGAAACTTATAAAAAGATTATGTGAATATGGCTTTATCAAGTATGGTGAAAAAATAACCGATAATGGTAGAGAAGAAGTATTTTTAAAAAATTTTGTTACTCAAAATAACAATATTTATTTAGATTATCCAGTTGTTAATGTGCAGGACAATAATATATGGCTTTTGGGTATTTATCCTGAATATCATACAAAACTTTTTCCAGATTCTGCCTTAAGAACAGAAAATCATATACTTAACCAATTAATTAATGATGTAACTCCTGCTAATAGTATAAAGAAGATATATATTGCAAGAATGCAAGGAATGGAACAAATTTCTAGAAATGATGTAGTAGTAATATATAGAACAGCAGAAAAAGGAAAAAGTGCAGAATATTCGTCTGTTGCCACATCTATTTGTATTGTAGATAAAAATAAAAGTATAAATTCATTTAAAAATATTGATGAATTTTTGGATTACTCTAAATATAGTATTTTTTCTGAAAAAGAGCTAAAAATAGAATTTGCCAATAAAAATAACTATGTTATAAAAATGACATATAATGTCGCATTAGATAAAAGAATTACAAGACATGATTTAATTGAAAAAGCTAATATAGATAGAGAAGCATATGCAGGATTAATGCAGATGACAAAAGAGCAATTCAAAAGAATTTGTGAATTAGGTGGAGTAAGTGAAGGTCTTATTATCTATTAAACCAAAATTTGTTGAAAGTATTATTAAAGGTAATAAAAAATATGAATATCGTAAAGCAATATTCAAAAAGAATGTTGATACAGTTGTAATTTATAAAACAACTCCATTTTGTAAAATTATTGGCGAATTTGAAATTGATGGCATTTTATATGATACACCTGAAAATATTTGGCAAATAACACAGGAATTTGCTGGTATTACACAGGACTATTTTGATAAATATTTTTATAACAGAAAAATTGCTTATGCGATAAAAATTGGAAATATTAAACAATATGAACTTGAGCCTAAAGATATAATTAAACAGTTTAAGGCTCCACAATCATTTATGTATTGGGATGTAGAACATTAATATGAATATACATTTTTTTGGCGGTATACATGGAGTTGGAAAAACATTTCTATGTAAACGATTATCAAGTCAATTAAGTATAAAACATTTTTCAGCAGGAGAGTTAATTAATCAAGGTATTCAAAAAAATAAAGAAGTGAAAAGTATCAATTCTAATCAAAATGTTTTAATAGCTGAATTACAACATCTAAAAGATAAATATAACTCAATCATCTTAGATGGACATTATACACTTTTAAGTAAAGGCATCATTCAAAATGTTCCAAAAGATATATATTATGAAATGAATATAACAAAAATGTTCCTTGTGGTCTGTGAAATTCATCATATTCAAGATAGAATATTAGCTAGAGATAATAAACAGTATGATATTGATTTATTATATAAAATGCAGGAAGCAGAAATAAAAAGATATAAAGAATTATGTAAATATATGGGTTTTGAAGAACATATTATAGATACAACTAACAACAATATAAATTTGGATGAAATAAAATTAATATAACATGAAAAAAATACTTCACAGGTGTCTTATTAAAATCTACCGTTTTAGTTCACTTTTTCTCTTTACTCCTTATTCAGTTTAAAAAAGTGTCATTACAAAAATTTCTTTCCTACTTTTCAAAATTTATTATAATATTTATAGTATCATTAATTAAGTATAAATGAGCAGAAACACGCCCCTGCATCTTGTAAATGGGCATGTAACTGCTTAAAACCAAATTTATAAGCTCTTGTTCTGATGATTATCTGCACTTAATATATAGCTAAATATTATATTTTCAGTTTTTTTAATAGCTTTTCAATATTAGTTCAGTTTAAAGCAGTATTAAATCATAATACAAAAATAAAATAATGGAGTGTCAATATGATATTTACTGTTGCAAACCAAAAAGGTGGCGTTGGCAAGACTACTTTTTTAATTAATTTTGCTTATTATTTAAAGGATTTTAAAAATAAATCTGTATTAGTTATTGATACAGATACTCAAGCTAATTGTTCATACTCATTATGTAATGCTAATATTATTGGCGATACTTATTCACTTTTTACTGATGATGTAAATATTTTAGCGGCTAAAATTTCTGGAATAAAAAAAGATGAAATAAATCTTTTCAAATCTACTATTGATTTATCAAATGAAAATGAATTTGATAACTCTATTAACTATCTGCAAAATCTAAAATATTTATATACTTTATTTGATTATATTCTTATAGATACTGCACCTGTGCTGTCTAATAAACTTATATATTCACTTGAGTTATCAAATTATGTAATAACTCCTATTGAGCTTGAAATATATTCATTACAAGGCTTATCTCTAATGCTTAATACTATATTCAATATCAAAAAAAATAGAAATAATGATATGTCTTTTCTTGGTGTGCTGCCTTCTCGTGTAATTACTACAAATAAAAGGCAAAGTAAAAATTTAGAAAAACTATACTCTGAATATGGTCAGGATTTATTTTTGCCATTTATTAAATATAGAAATGATTTAGCAAATGCTAGTGCAAGCCAGACTTCTTTCTTTAAAAGTAATTCAAAACATAAAAAAGAATTAATTAATGTATTTGACACAATATATGCAAAAATGTAAGGGGTAATTATATGGATTTTTTAAAAGATATTAAAAAAACAAGTGATTTACTAATGAATGCTAATGAAGAAAAATTTCAGGAAATAGATTTAGATAAAATTGAAATTGACCCTACCCAGCCAAGAAAAATATTTGATAATATAGATGATTTAGCAGAATCAATCAGACTGCATGGAGTGCTTTCACCTATAACATTATTTAAAAATGATAATGTTTATAGAATTTGTTATGGAGAACGACGATTTAGAGCAGCTAAACAGGCAGGATTAAAATCAATACCTGCTGTCATAGTTAATACTAATTTTGAAGACATATTTGAAAAGCAACTGGTAGAAAATGTGCAAAGACAAGAGCTGAATTTTGATGAAATAGCAGAAACTATCAAATATTTGATTGATGTTCAAAAAAAGAAAAAGAAAGATATTGCTAAATCATTATCTAAAAGTAACTCATACATTACATTATACTATAATTATGCAAAAATTGATAATTATATTAAAGAACTGCTTACTCCAAAAACAAAAGATATTACTTTAATTGTAGAAATTAATAAATTTCTCAATAATGCAGAGCCAGATATATATGCAGCAGCACTTGATTATATTAAAAGTATTGATAATATTAGTAGAAATATTATTGAGAAATTAAATAACTTATCCAATGATGATAATAAATCTATTATTACAGATGAAGATTTAGCTAGACCAAATATTGGAGATTATTTAGATGAACTAGCAGAGACTAATATCAATGAAATAGTTCAAGAATTAGAAACTAATGAAAAAGATGATAATGATATTGCTGAAAATCATTTTAATGCATATGAAATAGGAATTACTGAAAATATAGATAACATAGATACATCAATAAAAAAGACTTCTAATAAGCAGAATATGAAAGAAAATAGACAAATGTGGTATAAAGATATTTATCTTGATTTATATACAAAAAATATTTGTAATTCTGATGATAAGATTTTAATTATGCTATCAGATGAATTATATAGATATCTTTTTGAAAATAATAAACTTTCAGATATGCTTAAATTTGTGTATAAGATACGAGTTCAAAATGAGAAATAATCATAATAATTATGCAGAATTAAGAGTAATAATTGATAAAAATAAAAAGGTATATTCTAAAATTAATGGTGATATAAGCAGCTTGATTTTTATGCATAATGCTGCACTGCACGAAATTTTAAAATTGCTTGAAAAAGAATTAAAAGATGGAGGAATTGACTTTTTCAAAGATGTTATGCTTTCTACATATTCAGAGCTAATATAGGCTGATGGAAGTGTTGAAAGAATAAAATTATTAAATCAAAGGTGAAGATAATGAGTAAAATATATAAAATTGATGATGCAGAGTTTGAAGAATTAATCAAAACTATTGCTTTAAATAATGAATCCATTATTGAAAATAATGACCCTGTTCTAATGTTTTATACTATTGCAAAATATGTCTTTAAAGAATATGCAGAAGAACTTGATAATAGGATAGATAATGCAGGACAGCAGCAAAGAGATGTGATTGATGAATTTAAAGCCTATTTAGATAATAAAAAAATTGAAGATGATAAAGAATTTCTTTCAAAAGTGCAATTCCTAACTAATGAAATTAAAATATCAACTGATGAAAAAGTGCAGGAAACTTTATACTTTATTGCTGATAAAATAAATAAATTAAGCAAAGCTAATGAAGAAAAAAATAATATGTTTATCACAAGCAATTTTTATGTAAAATTATTACTTGCTGGTAATATTATTCTTTCGCTGCTTATTATGTATTTGGTATTTTAGTCTATGTGGTAATTTCCTTGCTGTATTTAGCAAAAAACAGCAAGGAGACACACTATGACAAAATCAGAAATCTTAAAACAAATCAATGAATTAACATCTGTATTAATGTCTGATAATACAGATAATGAAAAAATCACATTAGAAAGGTATATTAATGATACTTATATTCCTTTTCAAAGAAATTCCAAGACAGAAAGAAATTTTAGGGATATCTTAGGCAAATTAAAAATAATTACAAGCTATACATTTGTAAAAAAAGCAATTTTTGATATAACAGAAAATGATATTGTTAATTTCTTTAACCTTTTAAAAAAGGATAGAAAGATTACACAGGCTACTCAAAATCGTTATCGTTCTTGTTTAAGCCATATATTTAATACTGCAATTAAAGATAAACTGATAAAAGAAAATCCAGTAAAATATATAAAAAAATATAAAGAAGAAAGCAGAAACAGGGCATTAAATGAATTTGAAGTGAATGCACTACTTGAAGCCTGTAAAAAAAGTAAGAATAAAGAGCTTTATTACATAGTGTTAGCAGCATTATATACTGGTATGAGATACAGCAATATAGTAAATATGAAAAAATCAAACATTCAAGGTAATATTTACCAGCTTGATGGCTGTGAAACAAAGTCAGGTAAGGGACAGCTTATATGTTTGCATCAAGACTTGCTTGATGAATTAAATAAATATATGCTTGAATATGATAATGGTGAATATGTATTTAAAACAAAAGAAGTAAAAAGGTCTTTTAAAAGTGCATTAAAGCAGGCAGATATTAAATATTTTAGATTTCATGATTTAAGAAGAACTTTTGCTACAACTCTTTTGCATAATGGCACCAATATTAAAGTCATACAGCACATGTTAGGACACAGCTCTATTGCAATGACAGAGCGATATTTAGCAAATGATAGCAAAAAAGAGCTTGACGCAAGCAATAAATTATGCTTTATAAATAGAAGTTCTAATAAAGCTTAATCATATAATACTTGTATTAAGTTTTTCTAATATAAAATAATCAGATGTAATCTGCCTCTGTAGCTCAGTTGGATAGAGCGACGGATTCCTAATCCGCAGGCCACAGGTTCAATTCCTGTCAGGGGCATTTCTTAATACCTTGATTATTCAAGGCTTTTTTTGCATCTAGTGCAGTAAACAATGTATTCTAATTATATAATTACACTTAAATTACACTTATTTTTATTACATATATCTACACAGTTTCTTACATTTTTCTCAAAAACAGAGCAAGCCCCATGCCCCCCAGTTGGAAGTTAGCAGTAAAAATCACTGCTAAATTTCCTCAATAGGTTCTTTCTGTACTAAAAATTGCCGTGCGGGAGTGAAGCCCGCAGGAAATGTATAATTTTTGCAAAAAAAAATGCAATGCAGCAGCATTTATTTTAAAATAGTTTGGTTAATCTATTATTATATGAAATTGTTTGGCTTATTATTGAATTTTAATATTAATGCATTGTGCAGCTTTGTTTTATATTTTGTTTGTGTTGGTATGGTGTTTTTATATTTGTTTGGTTAGATTAATAATTTATAAAATAATTATTTTTTTACGAGTTGTTGGGGAAGAAAAGGCAAGGAGCGGGAGCATCTTCTCAAACATGGGTGCGGGGGTTGAATATTGCAGCATCTTCAAAAAAATAGCCTGCATATAGAGGCTTTATACTGCAAATTATCTAGGTTTAATGTATGGTATATATTCTTCTACTGTATGTTCGAAAATTTCTATTGAAGCATTATCCCAGTCTGTTCACACATATTGAGCCTGCCAAATATTTATTTGAATAATCGTATTAGATACACATTTATTTTTAATCTTTATCTATTTTTATGTAATATTATTAATGATTTATCTTTTTAAATACATGTTACATATTTTTTTATACACTATATGTGAAATCGCATAAATTTACTACTATTTTTTACTATTCTTTTCGTGCTTGTAAACTCCAAAAACAATTGCAAGATTTTAAGCATTGTTTTATGTTCTCATAAAAAATATCATTAGCCGATTTATAGTTAAATAATTTTCTAGGATAATTATTCATCCAGTCCCCGAATTTTTTTAATATAAGCAGCTGAAAAATTTTTAATAATTGTTAATATACCCTGATGCCTTAATTCACCAGATATGGCATCGGGGGAATACTTCTCGTCTAACTTACTTTGTATATAACTTAATAACAAACTGTCTTTTTCATAGAACAACTTTCGCCCTGTTTTACTCATTAACTGTCCCCTTATGTTTAATGAATAATAGGCACTGTATTCTTTTCTTACACTCCAGTCACTGTTGCGAAACTCTACCATGCCCCGTTTAATTTCTTGGTATATTGTGCTTTTGTCTCTTTCTAATAACTCCGATATCTCACTTACATTCATTTTTGATTTTAATAATATTTCTAGTTTGCAGCATTCTGATGAACTTAAGTGTTTATTTTTTTTGTCGTTTTAGTGTAGTATACATTAGTGGTTGTTAACTCCTTTTTATTTTTTTGGCTGAAAAATAATATTTTATTTAAAGAGTTTTAACAACCACTTTTTTTGACTCAATTGTTTTGAAATCGTTTTTGGATTTTACCCTGTCATTTGCTAAATATTGTTCTGCTGCTGCAATAAGATGTATCCCATCATATACTGTATAACTTTTATATTAGCATTGTTTTTTAGAAATATTGATAATAAAATAATTATGTGGTGTAATACTTATAAACTAGTCATTATATAAATTTTAGCAGCTAAAATTTGAATAGTTAGAAAACAAAAGTATTGCTGGGAAAAGTTTTATATAGTGTGATAAAAAAAGAAAGCTCTCATTGGCTGACATTTCAATGATTGTGCTAGCAATCATTGAAATCATAAGGCTTATTAGAGAGCTGCTTTAAAAAATGGAGATACATGGTATATAACCATGTGTCTCTACCCATAATTTAACCTTTCTTCGTGATTTTGTCAAGAGTAAAAGAAAATGAGTGAAAAACTGTAAAATCTAAAAACGATTGCAACATTTTAAGCAGTTGTTTAAGTTCTCATAAA
>ERZ777305.1057-NODE-1057-length-37704-cov-9.902574_pt1 | contig 37704 bp, 29 predicted proteins | sample MGYA00374965_ERZ777305 | MGnify/ENA primary metagenome ERZ777305 (study PRJEB29328, sample SAMD00013331) | mouse gut metagenome | study: EMG produced TPA metagenomics assembly of the Metagenome analysis of fecal microbiota from mouse which was promoted... | reverse complement strand
CGGCGAACTGCGCGACTCGAAGAGTCGCAATACATATTATAATATACTTTCGGGCAGCAGCCTGCGGAGATCGCGAACGAGTGTAAAACGAGTTGCGGGCCTCCGCTGGCGGGAGGCTGCGGCCCGCGCGACTCTCCGAGTCGCAATACCTCAATTCTTCGGCAGCCAACAGAGGCGCATGAATGCGACCCGCTCATTATTGCATTTCTCGGTTATTTTTCCTATTTTCGCCATCGGATTATACGTTTTCGAAAATGAAGAAACAAATATCACTTATCGCCGCGACATTGGCGGCAACGACGCTTATGACAACCCCTGCGGCGACGGCGCAATCGCACGAAGGCCGTCTTCTCACAATGGAGGATGTGGTTCTCAACCGCGACCTCACGCCCAAGAGCTATCCCGTGCGGTGGATAGGCGAGAGCGACAGCTATGCCTCGGTCGACGACGACGCGCTGATCGCCACCGACGCGCGCACGGGCAAGCGACGCACCCTGATGACGCTCGACGAGCTGAACGCCCTGCTCTCGACCGACTTCAAGACATTCCCTCCGTACGCGTTCGACGATGCCGCCTCGCTGGCCGTCGCGGCGCACGGCATGCGCAACGTGATCGACCTCAAGAACCGCGCGGTCGCCGAGTCGCACAAGATTCCCGTCGGGGCCGACCTCACGCGCCAGAGCGGCAAGGGAGGCATATACGCCTACACGCGCGACAATAATCTCTATTGCTTCGTCGACGGCCGCGAACGCGCCGTAACCTCGTTCGAAGACAAGAACATAGTTTGCGGACAGAGCGTGAGCCGCAACGAATTCGGCATATCGAACGGCATATTCTTCTCGCCCGACGCCACGAAGATAGCGTTCTACCGAAAGGACGAGTCGCGCGTGACCGACTTCCCGCTGCTCGACATAACCACCCGCACGGGCACGCTGCGCAACATAAAGTACCCGATGAACGGCATGGCGTCGGAGCGCGTGAGCCTCGGCGTTTACGACATCGCCTCGGGCGAGACGGTCTACATGAAGGTCACCGACTTCGACGACGAGCGTTACCTGACCAACATAACGTGGTCGCCCGACTCTCGCCGCATCTACATTCAGGTGCTCGACCGTCCGCAAAAGAACATGCACCTCAACATTTACGACGCCTCGACGGGCGAGTTCATCCGTCAGGTTCTCGCCGAGCATAACGACCGCTTCGTCGAGCCGCAGCATCCGTTGGTGTTCCTGCGCAACGACCCATCGCGCTTCATATACGCCACCGACAACCGCGACGGCTATTGGAATCTCTACCTATGCGACGACGAGGGCGCGATAAAGCGTCTCACCGCGACCGACGCCGACGTGAAATACGCGGCGCAGGACGACAAGCACGTCTACTACACCTCGGCCGAGGTGTCGCCCATAGAGAATCATCTTTTCAAGGTCGACATCGCCACGGGCAAGCAGACGCGCCTGACCGCCGCCGAGGGTTGGCACGACGTGGCCGTAAGCCGCAGCGGCCGTTATTTCCTCGACACCTATTCGTCGCTCCGCGTGCCCCGAGTGGTGGAACTCGGCCGCAGCGACGGCAAACCCGCGCGCGAACTGTTCCGCGCCCCCGACCCCACCGAGGGCTTCGACTTCGCCGAGATATCGCTCGGCTCGGTCAAGAGCGCCGACGGCAAGTTCGACAACTACTACCGTCTCATCAAACCGCTCGATTTCGACCCCGCGAAGAAGTACCCCGTAATCCTTTATGTCTACGGAGGCCCCCACTCGCAGATGGTGCGCAACAGCTATCAGGGGATGCTGCGCCGCTGGGAGATGTACATGGCGCAACGCGGATACGTGGTGTTCGTAATGGATAACCGCGGCACATCGAACCGCGGCGCCGAGTACGAGAAAGCCATCCACCGTCGCTGCGGACAGTGCGAGATGGCCGACCAGATGGCGGGCTTGGAGTGGCTTCTGTCGCAGCCTTGGACCGACCGCGACCGCGTGGGCGTCCACGGCTGGAGTTACGGAGGCTACATGACCATATCGCTCATGACAAACTATCCCGACGTGTTCAAGGTCGGCGTGGCGGGAGGCCCCGTCATCGACTGGAAGTGGTACGAGGTAATGTACGGCGAGCGTTACATGGACACCACGCACAACAATCCCGAGGGATTCGCCGCCACGAGTCTCATCGCCAAGGCCAAGGATCTGCGCGGCAAGCTGCTCATATGCCAAGGCGCCATCGACAATACGGTGGTGTGGGAACACTCGCTGAGCTTCGTGCGCGAGTGCGTCAAAAACAACGTTCAGGTGGACTATTTCCCCTACCCGTGCGCCGAGCACAACGTTTACGGACGTGACGCGGTACACCTATATAATAAAATAACCGGTTACTTCGAGGATTATCTGCGCTGACGCGCGCATGGCACAACGGGGCGGCGACCATAATAAAAAAGGTCGCCGCCTCGTTTTATATCCGAAAAAACATCGGGCCGCAAATTTTTTACAGACGGCCGCCGTATAGCAAAAAACGTTAGCATTCAATACGGTTATATGCGCGCGGCAATGCGCGCCGACCGCTCGGAACGGCGGCGGCGATGGTAAAAAACGCAACCCGAAGTTGGAAAAACGGAATATTGTTCGTAACTTTCGGATGAAAAACGTACGATTATAATTATTTAATAAATTTAAAAAATACGACATTATGGATATGCTTTTTATCGGCGGCTTGGGTACCAGCGAAATTCTGCTTATAGTCTTGGCCTTGCTTCTGCTCTTCGGCGGCAAGAAACTGCCCGAGCTGATGCGCGGAGCGGGTCGCGGCATCAAGGAGTTCAAGGATGCCATGAACAAACCCGTCACCGACGAAGACGACGACAAGAAACCTGCGGAAAAATAGTAATTAAGATCGACTGGATTACGGTATTATGAGTAATCAGGCAGACAACGAAGGCGCGGAGATGACGTTCGGCGAGCACCTCGACGAACTTCGTAAAATACTCATTCGCGTAGCTCTGATATTCTCGGTGCTTTTCATAGTATTCTTCATACTGAAAGGCATCGTGCTCGACATCGTATTCGCCCCCATACGCCCCGAATTCCCCACCAACCGACTGTTCACATGGCTGGCGGCGGTGTTGAACTCCGAGACGCTGAACATCCACCCCGAAAACGTGGAGCTGTTCAACAACAAAATGGCGGGACAGTTCATGTTGCACATCAAGAGCTCGATCGTGGGCGCGTTCGTGGTGGCGTTCCCCTATTTGATATGGGAGTTGTGGCTCTTCGTGAAGCCCGCGCTGCCGCCCTACCAACGCAAACAGAGCATCCGTTATGTGGTGGAGACGCCCGTATGGTTCATCATAGGTCTGCTGTTCGGCTATTACGTGATATCGCCCTTGGCCATCAACTTCTTGGGCAACTACACCGTAAGCGACCAGATAAGCAACATCATCGACGTGGGCTCGTTCATGAGCACCGTGCTCGGAGTGTCGTTCGCGGGAGCCATAGCGTTCCAGCTGCCGCTGCTCATAAGATTGCTCGCCACGCTGGGCATAATCGGATCGGAGTCGATGCGCCAGTACCGCAAGCTGGCGGTGGTCGTGCTGCTTATATTCTCGGCTGTAATCACCCCGCCCGACGTGGTGAGCCAGATCCTCATATTCGTGCCTTGTTACGCGCTCTACGAGTACGGCATACGCATAGCGCGACGCATAGAGATACAGCGCGAAAAGGCCGAGGCCGAATACATGGCGCGTATGGAGGCCGAGGGCAGCGCCATCGAGCCGACCGAAACCGAAGAGACGGCGCAGGACGACACGGTGAGCGCTCTGGACCGCGAGAACGAGTCGGGCGAGAAGCCCGAAACGGACGACGCCGAGAAATAGTACGGCGCGAAGGATCGGAGAGGCGTAATCGAATATAATTGAGGTATGGACAGATTGGGATTTTTCAAACACGGATTGTCGGCGGCGACGGATGTCGTCGGCTCGGTGATCGGCTTGAAAAAGGCTGTCAATACCTTTACCGAGGCCGTCGACGAGGCGTTGAGCAACATCAAGAGCGACATAGGGCTGAATCTGCAATCGTTGCATGGCGACATGTGCGAAAATCCGCGCAACACGCTGTCGGAGACGGCCCGCATGGGATACACCATGATCGAGACGGCGTCCTACTCGAACGGACGCATATACGACATGAAGCCCGACGATTTCCGCGAGGCGGCCCGCAAAGCGGGTCTCAAAATAGCGGGGGCGCACCTGACCAAGCTGCTCGAAGATATGCCGGACGCGGCGGCGGAGTCCGAGACCGATTCGGCAGCCGCGGGCGAAGCGACGACCGCAGAAGATCCCGTCACGGGATGGTGGCGCGAGGCGCTGGATATTCACCGCGACCTCGGATGCCGCTACATAACGATGCCTCGTTTGCCCGAGAGCCTTTCGGACGAAACGACGGCGCGTTACGCCGAATATTTCGACACGATAGGCGACATGGCGGCGCAACGCGGGATGAAGTTCTGCTTTCATCCCGACAAATCGCATCTGACGGCCGTGAACGGCGTGTCGGCATTCGACGCCATAGCCGCGGCGACCGATCCCGCGAAGGTGTGGTTCGAGATAGACACGTACGAAACCGCCGAGGCGGGGATCGACACCAAAGCGTTATTGCGACGTTACGGCGAACGGGTTTTGCTGTTGCACGCGCACGATTACGGCGTGGTGGGCGAGAGCGGACGAATCGATTTCGACCCCATAATAGCCGAAGCCGTGAAGCGCGGCGCGAAGGACATATTCGTCGAAGTGCGCAACTACATGCTGCCGCCCAAGAATTGCGTCGAGCGCAGCATCTACAACCTCGAATCGCTGCCGAGCATAAGATTCTGACGGGCGGGCGAGGAAAATATGTTTTCGAAGCACATGCTGAAATATAGATAAACTTTTATTAACCTAAAAATTAACGACTATGTCAAAGAAAATTTCACGAGCTGACTTTCTGAAGACCTCGGCGACGGGTCTGGCAGCCATGACCGTGGTTCCCGGCAACGTAATGGGAGCGGCATTCGGACACAAAGCTCCTTCGGACAAGCTGAACATCGCCGGTGTCGGCGTCGGCGGACGAGGCGCAGCCGTGTTGAGCGACGTATCGGACGAGAACATCGTGGCTCTCTGCGATACCGACTGGAACTATGCCAAGGGCACTTTCAACCGCTACGCGAAGGCTCAGCGTTTCTGGGACTGGCGCGAGATGTACGACAAGATCGGCAACCAGATCGACGCCGTTGTCTGCGGTACCCCCGACCACACTCACGCTCTGGTATCGAGCACCGCGATGGAGCTGGGCAAGCACATCTACTGCGAGAAGCCCCTTACCCACTCGGTTTACGAGTCTCGTCTGTTGACCAAGCTGGCCGCCGAGAAGGGCGTCGCCACTCAGATGGGTAACCAAGGTTCGTCGGGCGAAGGCGTGCAGAAGGTTTGCGACTGGATCTGGAACGGCGAGATCGGCGAGGTGACCCGCGTAGACGCGTTCACCGACCGTCCCATCTGGCCGCAGGGTCTGATGCGTCCCTCGCAGGTGGATCCCATCCCCGACACGCTGAACTGGGATCTGTTCCTCGGTCCTGCTCAGTATCGTCCCTACAACAAGATTTACCAGCCTTGGAACTGGCGCGGATGGTGGGATTTCGGTACGGGCGCATTGGGCGATATGGCTTGCCACATCCTCCACCCCGTATTCAAGGCTCTCCAGTTGGGCTACCCCACCAAGGTTCAGGGTTCGTCGACCGCTCTGCTGACCGATTGCGCTCCGCAGGCACAGATGGTAACCTACGTATTCCCCGCACGCGGCAAGAAGGACAAGGTGAAGCTGCCCGAGGTAACCGTTACGTGGTACGACGGCGGTCTGACTCCTCCGCGTCCCGAAGGTCTGGAGCCCGGAAAGAGCCTCAACGATCAGGGCGGCGGCGCCATCTTCTACGGTACGAAGGATACCCTCGTATGCGGTTGCTACGGCGTTAACCCCTACCTCCTCTCGGGTCGCGAGCCCAAGGTTCCCGCACGCGCTCGCAAGGTCGAGCTGTCGCACGGCAAAGATTGGGTACGCGCTTGTAAGGAGAGCAAGGAGAACCGCACCCTCACCAACTCTGACTTCTCGGAGGCAGGTCCTTTCAACGAGATGGTCGTAATGGGCGTACTGGGCGTTCGTCTTCAGGGCCTCAACAAGACTCTGGAGTGGGACGGCGCCAACATGCGCTTCACCAACATCGGTCCCGACGAGACGATCCGCATCATGATCGAGGACGGTTTCTCGGTGAACGACGGTCACCCGACTTTCAACAAGACCTACACCGATCCGATCAACGCTCAGCAGTTCGCTGCCGAGATGATCAAGCACAACTATCGCGACGGCTGGAAGCTTTGCGACATGCCCAAATAATCAATTAAACCAATAACACAACGATGAAAAAAGTATTATTCATGGCCGCTTTGGCAACCGCCTCGATTTTCGCAGGCTGCAAAGGCAATGAAGACGACGCCAACACCGTGGTATTGTTCGACGGAACGAGCCTCGAGGGTTGGAGAGGTTACGGTAAAACCGAGGTTCCCTCACGCTGGACCATCGAGGACGGCTGCCTGAAGTTCAACGGCTCGGGCGGCGGCGAGGCTCAGACGCTGGAGGGCGGCGATATCATCTTCGACCAGAAGTTCAAGAACTTCGAGCTGGAGTTGGAGTGGAAGGTCGCCAAGGGTTCTAACTCGGGTATCTTCTACCTCGCGCAGGAGATCCCGGGCAAGCCTATCTACATCTCGGCTCCCGAGTATCAGGTTCTGGACAACGCCAACCACCCCGACGCCAAGCTGGGTGTGGACGGCAACCGCATGTCGGCATCGCTCTATGACATGATCCCCGCCAATCCGCAGAACCAGAAGCCTTACGGCGAGTGGAACAAGACCAAGATCCTCTGCTACAAGGGTACGGTAGTTCACTACCAGAACGACGTTCCCGTCGTGGAGTACCACTTGTGGACTCCCCAGTGGAAAGAGTTGCTCGACAACTCGAAGTTCAGCAAGGACAAGTGGCCCGAGGCTTACGAGCTGCTGCTCAACTGCGGCGGTGAGAACCACGAGGGTTACATCGGCTTGCAGGACCACGGCGACGATGTATGGTTCCGCAACATCAAGGTCAAGGTTCTCGAGTAAACGCAAATCTTTTCATAATTGGCAGAGCTGTCCGAATATTCGGGCAGCTTTGTTTTTAATATTCCGCCCCGAGACGCCACATTCGCAGCCGGTTATTTGGCGCAACGGAGTTAAATACGTATATTTGTCGGGCAAACTCGCGCGAACGGCACGTGCGCCGCGACTCGGCGGCATCCGCCCCGCGTCGGGCCTGCACGATCTTTGCCGAAACACGACTCCGCAGAGGCGGCCCCGCGCCGCCGAGCGAATAAAGCAGGGAACTATGTCGGAATGCAATATCGAAGCCGCCGATCCGGATAACGGCACATATTTCGGGATGCCGTGTCGGCCCGAAAGCGCCGCTTTGGTGCTGGTCTCGGCACCGTGGGACGCCACGGCGCCCGAGGGTTCGTCGTCGTCATACGCTCCCGACGCCATGATCGAGGAGTCGATGCGCATGGATCTGTACGATGCCCTCTCGCCCGACGAGTGGCGCAAGGGCATCGCCACGGCCGACATCGACTACACCATACAGGAGATATCGCAGAATCTGCGTCAGGACGTGGAGCGTCTGCGTGCCCGCGAGGAGAAAGGCGGCGGCCTTATGGGCGGTTTGACCGAAGATTATTACGCCCGCAAGCAACGCCGCATCGACGAGGAGTGCCGCACGATGAACGACAACATCCACTCGCAGGTGCGCGGATGGATCGAGAAGGGTAAAATCGCGGGACTGGTCGGAGGCGACCAATCGACCGTATACGGCGCATTGCGCGCGACGGCCGAACGCGAAAACGGACTCGGGCTGCTGCATATCGACGCCCGCTGCCGCATGAAGAGTCGCCACGAGGGATTCGAACACTCGTGCGCGTCGGTCATAGGCGACGCCGCGGAGACGATAGAGGGACTCGGGACGATAGTGCACGTGGGAGTGCGCGACTTCTCGGCGACGGAACACCGCATGATACGCGAATCGGAACGCATGAGCATGTTCGGCTGCGGCCGCATGGCGCAGATGAGTTTCGAAGGGAGCACATGGCAGCAGGTATGCGACGCCGTAGTGGCGGAGTTGCCCGACGCGGTTTACGTCGACCTCGACATATCGGCGTTGTCGCCCGACAACTGTCCGCATTCGCCCGAGGCGGAGGCGGGAGGTCTCGGGTTCAGCCAAACGGTCTACCTGCTCGACCGCATAGCGACTTCGGGACGACGCATAGCCGGCTTCGCCCTGACTGGCGTATCGCCCGCGAGCGGCGGCAGCATCGACGCGAAGATCGGAGCGCGCCTGCTGTACAGAATGTGCGGCATAGCGTTGCGGTCGCAAAACAACGATACGAAATGAAACGATTCACCACACATATCCTCTCCGCTATCGTGCTCGGCGCGGTTTCGGCGTCGTTCGCGGGCGGATGTTCGCGCGGAGGGGGCAAAAGCGCGACGCTGACGGCCGAATCCGATTCGCTGTCGTACGTTGTAGGCATGAACATTGCCTACAACATCCTGCGGATGGACTCCACGTTGCAACGCGACGCGGTTTTGGCAGGCATAAACGACGTTCTGAACGGCCGCGAGCAGATGACGGCCGACGAGGCCCGCACTTACTTTCTGGCCTACATGAATTACGGAGTATACGAGCGCGTCCGCAAGTACGAGGAGCAGTATCTGACCGATCTGGCCGCGTCGGATCGCGACGTGGTGCGCACGCCGAGCGGACTCACCTACAAGGTCGAGGCGTTGGGCGACATGAACAAGACCCTCGGCAACGACCGCGACACGGTGGCGATACGTTATCGCGTCACCACGCTCGACGGCAAGGAGGTCGACCGCGCCGCCGATCGCGACGATACGTTGCGCGGAGCCGCCAACAAGTTGATCCACGGTCTCAAGGAGGGCGTCAAGCTCGTGGGCGAAGGCGGCCGCATCACCCTCTGGATCCCCTCGTCGCTGGGTTACGGAGCGGCGGGCGACGAGAAGTTGGGGATAGCCCCCAACACCATGTTGCGTTACGAGGTGGAGGTGACGGAGGTGAAACGTCGCAACCGCTGACGTAGTACGATCAAGGAAACCGGAACAAACATACAGATAAAATCAACAGAAAGATGAAAAAAATTATTTACGGAGCCGCCGCGCTCGTTTTCGCGGCGATGATGGTTTCGTGCGGCGGCAAATCGTCGACGCTTATCACCAAGGGCGACAAATCGAAACTCGATACGCTGTCGTACGCCATAGGCACCGACATCGGCCAAGGCATAACGTCTCAGATGCCCGAGATGAAGTTCGACATGAAGGCCATGGTCGAGGGCGCCGAGGACGCCTTGAACGCAAAGGTCGAGAAAGAGGACAAGAAGCACGACGAGGCTCTCGACGTGTTGCAAAACTTCTTCTCGATGGAGCGTCCCAAGCGCATGCAGACGCTTATGGCCGAAATAGCGGCCGACAGCACCAAGGCCGAGCAGGATCACGACCTCTTCACCGACGACAAGGAGCGCAAGGAGGTATCGTACGCTTACGGTTACGACATGGGCACCAACCTCCGCAATGCCCGCCTGCCGTTGCAGACCTATTGGTTCGCCAAGGGTATCGAGGATGCCAAGGCCGGCGAGTCGAAGGTCGACGGAGACGCGGCGTATAAGTTCATCCAGAACTACTTCATGGTAGTGCGCCCCGCCGAGAACGCCAAGGCGTCGGAGGAGTGGCTCGCGAAGACGGAGAAGAAGAGCGGCGTGCAGAAGACCGCGAGCGGTCTGCTCTATCGCATCGACAAGGCGGGCGACGCCGACATCAAGCCCCGAGCCACCGATATCGTGAAGGTGAATTACGAGGGCAAGCTCAAGGACGGCACTGTATTCGACTCGTCGTACGAGCGCGGCGAACCGATCGAGTTCGGACTGAATCAGGTTATCAAGGGTTGGACCGAGGGTATGCAGCTCATCGGCAAGGGCGGCCAGATCACGCTGTGGATCCCCGCCGAGTTGGGTTACGGCGCATTCGGACAAGGTCCCATCGGCCCCAACGAGGCTCTGGAGTTCAAGGTAGAGTTGCTCGACGTCAAGAGCGCCGACGCTCCCGCAGCTCCTCAGGCTGCCGAGACCGCCGAGACTCCCGAGACTCCCGAGACTCCCGAGACAAAGTAATCGGAATCCGATAACGAAAAACATATCCCCGAAAGGTTCGAGAGCCTTTCGGGGATGTTTTTTTTTGCAGTCCGCGGCGCGGGTCGCGGTTACATCGTATAACTCAGCGTAATCCCGACGCGTCGGGGTTTGCCGTGGCTGAAGAAGTTGTTGTTCACCGACTTGAAATAGAAGGTATAGAAATCCTCGTTCAGGAGGTTGCGGCCCCACAACGTGAGCGCGAAATCGCCGTGGCAGAGCTTGACCGAAGCGCCTAACTGCGAATAGAAGTTCTGCGACAGAGTGTTGCTCTCGTTCCAATATATCTTGCCCGCGCCCTGCCACGTGCAGTCGAACACCACGCGGTCCACGGCGCGACGGCCCGTATGCCAGTCGTACGACACGCCCGCCGAAACGGTATGCTGCGGAGCGTAAGGCAGATATTTGCCCTCGTAATTCTCCTTTCCGTCGTCGAACTCCACGAACTTGGCGTTCGTATATCCGTAATTGCCCTTGATCGAGAGGTCGCGCACGGGCAGCAGGTTCACCGACAGCTCGGCGCCGCGGCTGCGCGAACGCCCCGCGTTCGACATCATGCGACCCGTGGTCGTGCCCTCGGGAAAGACTGTCAGCTGCTGGTCGCGGCACTCGATCCAGAAAGCCGCGAAATCGACGTACATCAACCCCTCGGCCAAACGCAGATGGCCGCCCAACTCATAGTTCCAGCTGTACTCGGGATCGTACGTGGTCACCGACGCGGCATCGTAAGGCGACTCGCCGCCCGCGCGGGGACGCATCTGCGACATCATATCGGCCATCATGGCCGTCATCATCTTGTTCTGAAGTATATCCGAGAATATCTGCGTGTTGAACCCTCCCGCCTTGTAACCGCGCGTCACCGTGGCATAGAGATCGCCCGCGCCCGTCGAGAAGTTGACGGAGAACTTGGGCAGCAGCTCCAGATAGTCGAGCTTCTCGCGACCCGCGAAAGGCACCTCGATCTGCTTGTAGTCGCGCATCATGGGCGTAAGACGATAATTCACGGCCGTGTAGTTGTCGTAATCCATCCTCGTCGACTCGTAATCGAGACGCAACCCCGCCGTGAAACGCCACCGTTCGCCCGCGCGGAGAGACGACTCGTGGTAGACGGCCAGTCCGTATGTCGGAATGTCGAAGTTGCTCGCTATGTCGAACTCCGACTCCTCCAACTCCAGCTTCGCGAACGGCATGACGCTCTGAATACCCTTGTTGGCCGCCGCCAAGATCAATCGGTCGATGCCGTCCTGCATGAAGGTGACGGGGGCGTTCATCTTCAGGCTCTTGTAAAACCCGTACGCGCCCGTGATCCACTGCCAGCGACGCTTTTCGTCGTACGTGCGCAGCACCAGATCCTCCGTCAGAGCGTGCTCGCGCTGCTCCTGCAAAAGCGTGAAGAGCGAAGCCGTGGTGAAGTCGTTATCGATATTCATGCGATCGTGGGTATACTGGTATCCCGTCGTGCTGCTGAACTCCGCCGTCCGACCGCGGCGACGGAGGATAAGGCCGTCGGTAACGTTCAGACGCTCGTAACGGCTCGGCGAGTTGTAAGCGACGCCGTGAACCGCTCCCGTCTCGACATCATACAGAGAGTAGGCATATCCGCCCTCGTCGTCGTACCCCACCGACAGCGTGTTGTCCAGCGACCAACCGCGACCCAGATCGCCCGCCACGCGCACGCGGCCGCCGCCGCCCTGACCGCGGTCGCAATCGCTGCCGTCGTACTCGTTGTCGAAAAATCCGTCGGTGCGGGTGTAATATCCGCCCGCCATGAATCCGAAGCGTCCGCCGTTACGGTAGTACGACGCACGCGCCCGAACCGTATTGCCCGAACCGTACTCCGCCGAGGCGCGCACAGCGTCGCGGCCTCGGATGCCGAGTGGCGAAAGAGTGTATATGTTGAGCTGGCCGCCCATGGTGTTTCGCCCGAAAAGGGTGCCTTGAGGGCCGCGCAGCATCTCGATCGCCGCCACGTCGAGCATGTCGAAATCGTAATTGTTCTTGTTCAGATAGGGCACGCCGTCGACGCTCACGCCTATCACCGGCTGGTCGATGCGCGCGCCGAAGCCGCGGACGTATATCGACGAGGTCATCTTCGAACCGTAATCGGGTTGATAGAAGTTCGGCACGATAGCCGAGAGATCCTTTATCGAAAGCACGCGTTCGCGCTCCAGCTCCTCGCTGCGCAGTTGCGACACCGCAACGGGAATATGCTTCTTGTCGATGTACGACTTGGGCATGTCGGTCGAGACGACGACGGTCTCTATACGGCGCTCCTCGCGCTCGCCGTCGGCCTGCGAGGCATACGTGCTGTCGGCACGCTCGGCAGAATAACAGTCACGAAAGACTCCGCCCGAGAGGGCGAACAATGCTAAAACGAATAATGACTTCATCGTAAAAACTTAATTACATTTTAATAACGACATCGTAAAACGTTGTCGGCAGTTCGCCGCCACCCCGCGAGGCGGACTGCAACTCGCTTTACGCTCGTGCGCGTCCTCCGCTGTCGGCGAACAGCATATTCCGAAATTATATCGCAAAGGTACACCCTGCATGCGCGCGCATCAACTATCATTTATTATAGTTTTGCGTTACGGTTAATTATCCTATCTTTGCATCGATGGAATCCAAACCGAAAATAGCGGTCATTCACCCCAATTCGTTGTGCTGTCTTGCGATGCGCTCCATACTCGCCGACATCGCTCCGTTCGTGGGCATGTTCCGCAACGTGGAGATAGCCTCCTACAACTCGATGGAGGAGTTCGAGGCCGACGAGCCGCACACAGCCATCCACTATTTCGTCGCGGCCGAGATCCTCGCCGACCATCTGCCCTTTTTCGCGCCCCAGCACCGTCGTTGCATAGTGCTCGTCGAGGGCGCGGCCGAGGACGTGCCCGCCGAATTCCGCACGGTGGACCTCCGTCGCCCCGAACGCGACCTGCTCAAAACGTTTCTCGCCATCCACAACGCCGCCCATGCCGCGCACGGCATGCGGCCGCGCGCCGAAAAGGAGTACGCCGAGCTGCTGTCGCCGCGCGAAAAGGATGTGCTGGCGCTCACGGTCAAGGGCTATATAAATAAGGAGATAGCCGATCGGCTCAACATATCGTCGGCCACGGTGGTGTTCCATCGCCGCAATATATGCGAAAAGATAGGGTCGCGATCGATAGGACGCCTGACGATTTACGCCGTGATGAACGGAATAGTCGACCTGCGGGAACTGTAAGGACCTACCACGCTCGATCTCACGGCATTACGCACGGAGGCGGCCTCCGCGCGCGACGCACCAAAAGCGCATTATGAAATTATTTGAATAAATTCCCGCATATTTATTCGCTCCGAATTTTGATTTATCGACGATTTGCGATATATTTGTACCCGAAGCGGAGGATAACCGCCCGCAGTGAGAATATGAACATGAATTTCTTCTTTTTCAAGCGATTTTATTATTACCGTGCGAACGGTCGGGATACGATATGCTAAACAATGAAGATTTCATGAACGAGTGATATTGATCCTGACCGCCCATGCGAGGTCAGGATTTTTTTTAACCGACAAGAGGGATGCTTAAAATAGCGATACAAGGTTACGAGGGGTGTTTCCACCACATAGCGGCCAACGACTATTTCGGCCGCGACATCAGCATAATGCCTCAGGACACTTTCCGAGGCGTGGCAGCCGCCGTCAAGCGCGGCGAGGCCGACATGGGCATGATGGCTATCGAGAACTCCATCGCGGGATCGATCATCGCCAATTACAGCATCCTGCAAGACGCCAAACTTCAGGTGGCAGGCGAGATCTATCTGCCCATAAAGCAGAACCTGATGGTGTTGCCCGACGTCGAGTTGGAGGATATCCGCGAGGTGGAGTCGCACCCCATGGCGTTGTTGCAGTGCATCGACTACCTCGACAGCCGCCCGTGGAAGCTCGTCGAGTCGGAGGATACGGCCCTCAGCGCGCGGCACATAGCCGAAAAGGGGCTGCGCCATACGGCCGCCATCGCGAGCGAACTCGCCGCCGAGATGTTCGGACTCAAGATCATCGCGCCCGAGATCAACACCATCAAGAGCAACTACACGCGATTCATGGTGCTCAAGCGTCACGACCACAACATCGATCCCCACGCCGACAAAGCATCGCTATACTTCAAGACCGACCACCGCGAAGGGTCGCTGCTGCGCACCCTGAGCCAGTTGCAGGGCATCAACCTCTCGAAGCTGCAATCGTATCCCATACCCAGCGAGCCGTGGCACTATCTGTTCCACATCGACCTCGAATTCGGCTGTCTGGACGACTACATCCGCAACTTGGACCGCTTGCAGGAGGCCGCCGAGGAGGTGCACGTTTACGGAGTATACCGCAGCGGACTGCGCAAGGACCACACCGCAGAACAATAGATATAACCGAATAAATAACATCTAACGAAGAAAACAATTATGGCAAAGGTAGAGATCGCTCCTTCACACAGAATGGATTGTATCAAGGAGTATTACTTTTCGAAGAAGAACCGCGAGATAGCCGAGCTGCGCAAGGCGGGCCGCGACATCATCAGCCTCGGAATCGGCAGCCCGGACATGCCGCCCCACAAGAGCGTCATCGACCGTCTGGGCAAGGAGGCGCAGCGTCCCGACGTGCACGCCTACCAGCCCTACAACGGCAGCGACCTGCTGCGCGGCGCATACGCCGACTGGTACGAGAAGTGGTACGGAGTGAAACTCAACCCCAAGAACGAGGTGCTGCCTCTGTTGGGCTCGAAAGAGGGTATCATGCACATCTGCATGGCGTTCCTCGACGCGGGCGACAAGGTGCTGGTTCCCAACCCGGGCTACCCCACCTACCGCGCCGCCGTGACGCTCGCGGGCGGCGAGGTGGCCGAGTACGCCCTCAAGGCCGAGAACGACTTCTACCCCGACTTCGACGAGATGGAGAAGCAGGATCTGAGCCGCGTGAAGCTCATGTTCGTCAACTACCCCAACATGCCGACGGGCACCCATCCCACCGTGGAGCTGTTCGAAAAACTGGTCGCTTTCGCGGGCAAGCACAACATACTGCTGGTACACGACAATCCTTACAGCTTCGTGCGCAACAACCTACAGCTCAGCATCCTCTCGGTACACGGCGCATGGGACGTGGCCATCGAAATGAACTCTACCAGCAAGGGCCACAGCATGGCTGGCTGGCGCGTGGGTGCCGTCGTGGGCCGCGCCGACATCCTGAGCGACATCCTGCGTTTCAAGAGCAACATGGACTCGGGTATGTTCTATCCCGTGCAGGCCGCCGCGGCAGAGGCTCTGTCGCTCGGCAACGAGTGGTTCGACGAGCTGAATGCCACCTACTATGCGCGCGAGGCGCGCGGTTACGAGCTTCTCGACGCTCTGGGATGCACATACAAGAAGGGACAGGCGGGTCTGTTCGTATGGGCCGCCATGCCTGCCGATTTCGAGGGCGACTGCTTCGCATTCTCGGATAAGGTGCTCGACGAGTGCGACGTGTTCGTCACCCCGGGCGGAATCTTCGGCAGCGAGGGAAACAAGTTCATCCGCATATCGCTCTGCATGCCCGAGGAGCGTCTGGCCGAGGCTGCACAGCGCGTGAAGACGCGTTTTTCGAAATAACGCCGCGCCGAGATGAAGACGACCGTAATAGGCTTGGGCCTCATAGGAGGTTCGTTCGCCCTGAGTCTTAAGGACAAGGGCCTGAGCGAATGCGTCATGGGAATCGAGCGCTCCGAACAGAGCGCTCGACGGGCCCTCGACCTCGGTCTGGTCGACCGCATCGCGACTTTGGACGAAGCCCTCGCCGAGAGCGATCTGATCGTGCTGGCCACCCCCGTCGACACCATCCCCGTGATGGCCGTGAAACTGCTAAACCGCATACGTCCCGACCAGATCGTGATGGACATGGGCTCCACGAAGCAGGAGTTGTGCGAAGTGACCGCTCTGCATCCCAATCGCGGACGACTCGTGGCCACGCATCCCATGTGGGGCACGGAGAACAGCGGTCCCGAGGCCGCCGAACACGGAGCCTTCGCCGGACGCACGGTGGTGATCTGCGACAGCGAGCGGTCCGACGCGGACGCTTTGGCGGCAGTGGAGCGGATCTACCGCACGCTCGGCATGCCGATACGCTACATGTCGGCCGAGGAGCAGGACACCCATTGCGCGTACGTGTCGCACATATCGCACATAACATCGTTCGCGCTGGCGTTGACCGTACTGGAGAAGGAGCGCGAGGAGGAGCACATATTCGATCTCGCGGGCGGAGGTTTCGAGAGCACGGTGCGTCTGGCCAAGAGCTTGCCGCAGACTTGGGCGCCCATATTTCTGGGCAACAAGTACAACGTGCTGGACGTGTTGCGCGAGCACATACACCAGTTGCAGATACTGCGCCGCATGATCGAGCGCGACGACCGACAAGGGTTGATCGACGCCATGAGCAAGGCCAACAGAATCAGGGAAATACTGAAATAACGAAAAACTATGGGAAAATTCAAACTCGGGGCTAAAAGGCCCCTCGTCATAGCGGGACCGTGCAGCGCAGAGACCCGCGAGCAGACGGTGGAGACCGCCATGCAACTGGCCCGCTCGGGCAAGGTGGACGTGATCCGCGCGGGCGTGTGGAAGCCGCGCACCAACCCGGGAACATTCGAGGGCATAGGCGAACCCGGCCTCGAATGGCTCAACGAGGTGAAGAACGCGACGGGCCTGCCGATAGCCGTCGAGGTAGCCAACCGCGCCCATGTGGAGTGCGCGCTCAAACACGGCGTCGACATTCTGTGGATCGGCGCGCGAACGACCGTATCGCCCTTCGCCGTGCAGGAGATCGCCGAGAGTCTCCACGGCAACGAGGAGATAACGGTGCTCATCAAGAATCCCATGACTCCCGACATCGGCCTTTGGGCGGGCGCAGTGAACCGTCTGGTGAACGAGGGCGTGAAGATCGAGAACATGGGTCTCATACACCGCGGATTCTCCTACTTCGGACACAGCAAGTACCGCAATCCGCCCATGTGGCACATGATCTTCGAGATGCGCAGCCGTTTCCCCGAGATGATGATGATCTGCGACCCGTCGCACATCTGCGGCTGCCGTCCTTTGCTGTACGGCATTTCGCAGCAGGCCGCCGACCTCTGTTACGACGGACTCATCATCGAGAGCCACATTACGCCCGACAAGGCTTGGAGCGACGCTTCGCAGCAGCTCACGCCGCAAGACTGCCTCACCATGATCGACAACGTGATGTGGCGAGCCAAGACGGCCAACGACCCCGAGTTCAACAGCGAACTCGACGTTTGCCGCCAGCAGATCGACCAGATCGACGCCGAGTTGTTCGACCTGCTGAGCCGACGCATGAACACCTGCGAGAAGATCGGGACCATAAAGAAAGCCAACAACGTGGCCATCCTGCAAAGCAACCGCTGGGAGGAGATCTGCCGTCGCATGCTTTCGCTCACGCGCGGCATGAACCTCAGCGAGGACTTCGTACGCGCGGTGCTGGAGGCCATCCACATCGAGAGCATCAACCACCAGAACGAGGTGATGAACAAATAATCCCACCCTCGCCTCTTTTCACCCCGCAGCGGGCTGCCCGAATCGTTCGGACAGCCCGCTTTTCAATAATTGCAAATTTATAGCTAACTTTGAATTGAACAGACAAAACATAACCCTCCCTCGTACTTATGGAAGAGCCCAAATTAATCTATCTGTTGATCGGAGCCTGCATTGCGCTGTTAAGCCGAGAGTTCGGCAGACACATGCAAATGAACATTTCATATAATCTCAAACAGCACGAGAAGTACTCTCGAATATCCCAAGAGATTATAAATTCATTGGCAAACATCACCTCTTTGCATATCATGCTAAGCGCCGATCAGTGCTCGACAAACAATATAAGACAATGCCGACAAGATATATCGGACTTATATTTCAGACACTATAATCATTTGCCTCAAGAGGTTCTGAATGCCATGAACTGTCTGTTCATGTGTCTGTCTTCCAATGGCAAATATCTGTATATCATTCAAAACTGCAAATATGTACCTGAGACAAAGTTGGACAAGCTCAAATATTTCATGGGACTCGACAGATGTAAATACATAGAATTCAAACAATGCGAAAAGAGCTCGGATTTTATAACCGAAGATTTTAAAAAGATGATTCTGTCGTCCAACGCGTTAAAAAAAATTACCCGAATACTGGAACGGCCCGAGAAGTATATCCCCGTCGGCATGAAATTGAATCTGCAAGCCCGCTATGTCATTTACGTGATACACAAATATTATCAAAAGCCCTATGTAAAAGCGTGGGATACTTATTTGACAAAACACGATGTATTCAAACAAAAATAGATTCATTCGAATCCGCAGGCCGCGCCCCCGTATCCTCAGCGGCAATACGTATCACCCCGCCAATTATATAAAAACGATCGACCCCAAGGGATTCTCGGGGCCGATCATACTTGTAGCAAACGCTATGGCTTACAAAGCATTCACATGCAAAGCCAGCGAACTCTTCAGGTTGGCCGCCTTGTTCTTGTGAATTATGTTGTGCTTCGCCAACTTGTCGAGCATAGACGACACCTTCGGCAGCAGAACCTCGGCAGCGCTCTTCTCGGCGGTGTTGCGCAGAGCCTTCACGGCGTTACGCGCGGTCTTGTGATACAGACGGTTGTGTGCGCGCTTGGTGACGGTCTGGCGAATTCTTTTCTTCGATGACTTGTGATTTGCCATAATTTTTTCCTAACTTTTATTTTTACTTTTTATTTTGTCTGTTTTCAATGGGAATCGGCGACCGCGCCGAACGCATCGGTCTCGTTCACCTTCCCGATCCCGCGAAGCCGAGCCTCGCCTAACGCCCCGTGGGACGTCGAAATCACTGTCCACCTGTCAAATGTCCGCGGGAGACATAAGTCGTAGCCCATAGCAGAATCGAACTGCTCTTTCAAGAATGAAAATCTTGCGTCCTAACCGATAGACGAATGGGCCTTACCGCTATCGCGCCACTGCACGGTAACAAGGCACTTTAGCGACGCAAAGGTAACCAAAAAAAAGTAATCTGCAATAAATACGACGAAAAAAGTGACATAAATAAATCCGCCGCCCTTCGCCGCCTCGCTTGCCGACTTCGGTTACGCTCCGCATCCGTACGTCAACGATTGGCGTCGATGACCTCGCAGATCCGGTCGAACACCTCGTCCATGCTGCCCACGCCGTCGATGGCGGCATACTTGCCATGCTTGTCGTAATGATCGGCCACCACTGCGGTCTGATCGCGATATACCGAGATACGGTTGCGGATCACATCCTCCGACGCGTCGTCGGCGCGACCCGAATCCTTGCCGCGCAGCAGGATGCGCTTCACCAGCTCCTCCTCGGGAACATCCATGTAAACCATCACGTTGACGCTCTCGCCGTCCTCGGCCAGAATGCGGTCGAACTCCTCGGCCTGCGCCGTGGTGCGGGGAAATCCGTCGAAGATGTTGCCCGCAGCGTCGCGGTGCTCCTTCAGATAGTTGCGGATCATGCCTATCACGATCGAGTCGGGAGCCAGACGGCCCGATTCGATGTAGCTCTGCATGCTCTTGCCCAGCTCGGTGCCGCGCGCTATCTCGCCGCGGATCACCTCGCCCGTCGAGATATGGTTGATGTTGTACTTCTCCTTGATACGCGCCGCCTGCGTGCCTTTGCCGCATCCGGGCGCTCCGAACAATATTATATTCAGCATAAACGTATTATGTTTTAGACCTTATACGCCGCCAAAATTACAAAAACTTACCAAAAAAACATCGCCGAGGCCGACTATATCGCAAAATTAATCCTAAAAATGCCGCATCGGGGCTGCGAACCGCCGCCCCACCGCCACCCCGGAGGTTTTTGCGGATAAGCATATAAACTTTTGCTCGGTCGGAGCGAAAAGAGTATCTTTGCAGAAAAAGATAAGATAATGCACGACAAGAAAAGAACCGAAATAGCCGAACTCGGGGAGTTCGGACTCATCGACTGCCTGACGCGCAGCGCCGCCGCCGACAACGAATCGACGCTGAAAGGCGTGGGCGACGACGCCGCGGTGATAGCTGCGGGACGCAACGACGCGATCGTCGTATCGACCGACGCTCTGTTGGAGGGCGTGGATTTCGACCTTACGTATTTCCCGCTCAAACATCTGGGTTACAAGGCTGTAACGGTCGGCGCGAGCGACATTCTCGCCATGAACGCATTGCCTGAGCAGATCATGATTTCGCTCGGCGTGTCGTCGAAAATGTCGGTCGAGGCGTTGAAAGATCTGTACGAAGGGATCGAATTCGCCTGCAAGGAGTTGGGAATCGATCTGGCGGGCGGCGACACGCGCGCCTCGATGACGGGGCTTACGATAGGCATCACGACGATAGGCCGCGCCCGACGCAAGGCCATATCGTACCGCGGCGGCGCGCAGTTCAACGACCTGATCTGCATCACGGGCAACCTCGGCGCGGCCTACATGGGATTGCAGCTGCTGGAGCGTGAAAAGCGGGTATTGGCCGATGTCGAGAACCCCGAGCCGCAATTCGCGGGTCACGAATATCTGTTGCAACGCTATCTGAAGCCGCGCGCCCGCAAGGACATAATCGAAGCGTTGGCCGAAGAGAAGATCGTGCCGACGTCGATGATCGATATTTCGGACGGTCTGGCGAGCGAGGTGTTGCAGATCTGCAAGGCTTCGAAGTGCGGCGCGAGGATATATCTCGACCGCATCCCCATCGCCAAGCAGACCACGGCTCTGGCCGAGGAGATGCACGCGGACCCCGTGGTGGCCGCGCTCAACGGCGGCGAGGATTACGAATTGATGTTCACCGTGCCGCTGGCCATGCAGGAGCAAATCATGCGCTCGGGACTGGTCGACGTGGTGGGACACATCACCCGCGAATCGACGGGAGCCTACCTCGTAACCCCCGACGGCAGCGACATAAAGCTGCGCGCGCAGGGATTCAAAGAGTAAAATTCATATTCGGCGGCAATTGCGGCCGACACCCGAATAAGATTCAGACGAAAGACCTATTTACTTAAAATATTGATTTCGACATGAAAAAACCGATTGTTATCGCGGCGGCCTGCGCGGTCGCGGCGTTTGCGGGGTGCGGCCACGGCACGCCCGCGAAGAAGGCTTTCGACGGGAGTCGGGGCGAAGTGAAACTCATGACCCTCGACCCGGGACATTTCCATGCAGCGTTGGTACAGATGTACATGTACGATCAGGTCGACCCCACGGTGCGGGTGTATGCTCCCGAGGGCGACGACGTGAAGATGCACCTCGACCGCGTGGCGATCTACAACGGCCGCTCCGAGGATCCCACCTCGTGGGACGAGCAGGTGTATACGGGCAACGATTTCCTGCAAAAGATGATCGCCGACCGCAGCGGCAACGTTGTCGTGCTGGCGGGCAATAACGGCAAGAAGACGGGATATGTCGAAGCAGCCGTCGAAGCGGGCATAAACGTGCTGTCGGACAAGCCGATGGCCATCGACGGCAAGCGTTTCGCGCAGCTGGAGCGCACGCTGGACAAGGCGGCCGCCGACGGAGTGCTGGTCTACGACATCATGACCGAGCGTTCGGAGATCAACAACGAGTTGCAGCGCGTATTGGTGGGCATTCCCTCGCTCTTCGGCCAAATGGAGAAGGGCACGCCCGAGGATCCCGCCATCACCAAGGAGAGCGTGCACCACTTCTTCAAATACGTTTCGGGGCAGCCGCTCACCCGCCCCGAGTGGTATTTCGACATCGAGCAGCAGGGCGAGGGCATAGTGGACGTCACGACCCACCTCGTCGATCTGGTGCAGTGCACCGTGCTGCCCGAGCAGCCGATCGACTACGCGTCGCAGGTGGAATTCACCTCGGCCAGACGCTGGGCGACGAAGATTCCGCTCGACAAGTATCGTTTAGTGTCGGGCAAGGAGCAGTATCCCGATTTCCTGAAAAAGTACATCGTGGACGACACGTTGAACGTATACTCCAACGGCGAGATGAACTACAAGCTCAACGGCGTCAACGCGCGCGTGAGCGTAGTGTGGAACTTCATGGCCGAGGTGGACAACGAGGGTACGGGAGACACCCACTACTCGGTGGTGAAGGGCACCAAGGCCGACGTTTCGATCCGTCAGGGCGCCGAGCAGGGTTACAAGCCGATGCTTTACGTTCGCTGCAAGGGCGACGACACGGCGGCTTTCGAAGCCGAGTTGCGCGCGGCGTTGGAATCGGTGGCCGACCGTTACCCCGATTTGGATATCGAGCCGTCGGGCGACAGGGAGTGGCGCGTGGTAATCCCCGCCGCGTTGGTCAAGACGCACGAAATGCGTTTCAGCTCGGTGATGAAGGTGTATTTGAAGTATTTGATCGACGGCAAGATTCCCGACTGGGAGGTGTCGCAGATGAAGTCGAAGTACTACACCACCACCAAGGCTCTGGAGCTGGCCCGCGAGACGAAGTAATATAAAAATGTCGAGAAGCATTTGCGGTTCGCCGTCGACGCGGGCGTAACGCCCGTTTTATGACGAGACCGTTTCAGTTCGCCGTCGGCGGAGGACGCAATCGAGCGAAAAGCGAGTTGCAGTCCGCCGCGTGGGGCGGCGGCGAACTGCCGACTTCGCGCAGCGAAGTCGATATATCACCGCAAACATAAACACGGGGAGCGCAAATCGCGCTCCCCGTTCCAATAAACCTTGGTCACACCATGCGTCAGATGCTCAGGGTAACCGTTTTGGATATGGTCATCAAGTCGATCGACTTGTCCGAGAACGAATAGGTGTTGTTGGTGCCGATGCTGCTCATGTTGGCAGGATACACCGCCAACTCGTACTCCACCTCGTAAGTTTCGCCCTCGACAAGCTCCAGCCCCTCGAACGACTTCGAGATGAACGTGCTCGTCAGAGCGTTGGCGGCGATGGTCTCGGTGTAGGTGTCGCTGTGGGTGTACCCTGCGCCGCGAATGGTGTATTTCAGCTCGCCGCCGAACATCATCATCGAGTTGCACAAACCCGAGAACGTAAGCGTGTAGGTGCCGTCCTCCTGCTTGGCGAGGAGGCAGCGCGGAGGCTCCATGCCGTTGATATGCGACTGCGTGTAGGGCGTCTTGCTGATCGACACGGGCACCGACAGATTGCCGAACGCGTCCATCGTATAGACGGTGAACTGGTATGCCGAAGCGGTGAGGCCGTCGATCGAAGCCTCGTCGACCAACGTTTCGTACAGCTTCTCCTGCTTGTCGTCGCCGTACACGATCTTTATCTTCTTCGATATCTGATCTTCGGGATTGGTCCATGTGAGCACGACGCGGCCCGTACCCGACTGCCCTTGCAGATTCGAGATTTTGCCCGAATAGGTCTGTTCCTGCATGTATTGGGTGTAGAGCGCGTCCATGTTGTCGCACGCGGCCAATCCGCCGAGGGCGACCGTCGCAGCCAGAAGCGTTCCTAATATGTTAGATTTCATAATAATCCGTTTTTATCGTTATTTTACATCCTGTCCGTAAAGAGTGATCTCCGACATGCAGCCTATCGAACCGTTGTTCCAATCCTTGACCGCCTTGTAGCGCAGATAGCGGAACGGGCGGGTGAAGGTCGGATTCTCGGGATAGATCCAAAACTCCGAACCCTCCTTGAATTCGAGGGCCGTTTCGCTGTCGCTCGCGGGTTTGTTGATGGTGTAGGTGCCGACGTACTCCCAGTCGTCCAGAATACCGTCCTCGGGAGTCTGGTCGTTGCTGATCCAGATCTCGCAGGTCTTCACCGTATATGTGCCCCATGCGTTGAGATTACGCATGAACAGTCGCATGCGGCTTATCTGCACCTCGCGGCCCAAATCGATAAAATACGAGAAAGGATAGCTCGTTCCCGAATGGAAATAGTTGAGCGAATAGTTGGGATCGTCGTCGGTCATGTCGTCCCAAAACTTATTTATATGGCCCTCGAAACGCGACTCTTTGGCGTTCTTCATGCTGTCCTGCGTATAGAGCTCTTTCCACTCCTCCTTGGGCGTCTGCTTCTCCCACGAGCTCTCGGTGTAATCCCATCGGTCGCCGTACAGAAGCTGGTCGCGCAGGAACGAGAACGACTTCTTGTCCAACTTGTAGTCGGTCAAGGGGGTTATCGATCCGAAGCTCTTCGACTCGGTGCAGTTGCCGTAGTTATCCTTTATGTACGCCGACACCTCGTAAGGCACGGCGTCCAGACCTTGAATGAAGATGCGCTCCTCGGCCTTGTTGGAGGTGTATACCTTCAAAGCCTCCGATCCGTTGCCCTTCAGGGTCACATAGATGTCGATCGGCGTCTCCTGCGGATTCTCCATCGTGACCACCACCGACGAGAAGCCCGCATAGATGTCGAGCGACGCCAGCGATGCCGTGACGGCAGGTTCCAGCGGGGTGATCGTCACGGTCACGGGCTCCGACTCGTTGGAATAGCGGTCCACCGCGAACAGCTTCACGTCGTACTCCTTGATCGAGCCGAGACCCTCGATAACGAGGCTGTCGGCATACACCGAACTGGTCTTCGATATCGTCTCGCCCGAGTCGGTCGAGTATTCGGCGCGGGCATAGAGGTAATCCTCGTCGGCGGGGATGGTATACTTGAAGTAACCTCCGCCGTTAAGCGGCGTGAAGGTCACGTTGCTCAACGGCCCGGGCGCCTGAGTGTCGCGAGCCGTGTCGCTCTCCGTCTTGCAGCCGACCGCCCAGACGAAGCACGCGAGCGTCATGAGTATTATGTTATATTTGAGTTTCATGATCTGTCGTAAAATTTTACGTTAAACATATTAATAGCCCGGGTTCTGGTCCACCTTGGGGTTCTTGTTGATCTCGCCGTCGGGGATCGGGTGCAGATAACTCTTGGGGGTCGTCCACTCGCGCTGCTGCCATGTGGTGAGCACGAAGAAGTCGTCGAAGGTGCTGCCGTCGGGAGCGTACCAGCCCTGAATGGGGGTGGTGAAGAACTCCTCGGCGCGCTTCCAGCGGCAGATGTCCCAGTAACGCTGTCCCTCGTACGAGAGCTCGATCATACGCTCGGTATGGATGATGTCGCGCAGACCGTCCTGCGTGCGGTGCTTGCCCACCTCGCTCACGATCGACGAGTCATTCCACACATCCTCGACGTCGCGCAGACCCGCGCGGCGACGCACGGCGTTGATCTTGTCGTAAGCCTTCTGGTCGGGACCGTAATACTCGTTGTAGGCCTCGGCGTACGACAGATAGAGATCGGCCATACGGATGAGCGGATAGGGGAAATTCACCACGCGCTGCCATGCGCCGTTCTTCGACTCGGGGTGCACGTACTTCTTCACCGCGATGCCCGTCCAATAGTAGTCGGTGGCGTGGTTGCTCTGACGTCCGCCCGGGAACTCGCCGCTGCGCATCAGCATGTTGAGGCGGGTATCGAACGTGCGCCACACGCAACGGTCGACGGCCACCCACGCATAGAAGCGCGGCTCGCGGTTGAGATGGAGCTGGATGGTCTTTTCGCCCGCCTGCATGTAGCCTCGGTGGTAGTCGTCGTCGGGAATGGTCACTCCGTCGTGACGATGCTCATAGGGGAAAGTCTTGTCCTCGTCGATGGGCACGCCGTTCTTCGAATAGAAGAGTTCGGTCATGCGGTAGGTCGAGCCGAGCCACTGGTACGAGAACGAGGCGTTGCCCGGGTTGTCGACGTCGCCGCGAACCTGCGAGGCGTGCGAGAAGCTGCCCGCGTTGGTGTACATCAGATTCGAATAACCCCATACCAGCTCGCTGTTCCACGGATCGTTGATCGAGAAGCGGTTGTTGTAGCAATACTTCATGATCTCCGACGACTCGTAATCCTCGGCGTCCCAGAATTTGGGCTGGCCGCTGTATTCGTATATGTTCTTGCCCTGATCGGCCGCGGCGGCGATGGCGATCTCCAGCGCGTCGAGAGCCTCCTTCCACTTCTCCTTGTCGTAAGTCTGGGGGAAGTAGTGCTCGCCCGCCTCGTTGCGGAAGGTGCTGTAATACTCGCTGTTGCCGTTGAAGAACGGGCTGGCGCGATAGAGCAGGATCTTAGCCTTGAGAGCCTTGGCGATCACGCGGTCGATCTGGCCGTAAAAGAGGCTGCTGCGAGTCTCGTACAGATCGTTCTTCTCCGTGCCGTCGGCGTTGTAGAGCACCTCGTCGATGAGGCCCAGCACATATTGGAAACACTCCTCGACGGGACGGCGACGCTGCTGGATGGCCGACGCGGGATCGTTGGGTTCGAGGTTGACGTCCATGATGATTATGGGGCCGTACATGCGAAGCAGATAGAAGTGATAGTAGGCCTTGAGGATCTTCACCTGCGCGATCCAGTCGGCGCGCTCCTCGACCGAGAAGTTGGGGATATCCTCGCCCAGACTGTTCAGGAATATGTTGCAGCTGCGGATTCCCTCATAGAGGTTGCTCGCGCCGCCGTAACCGCCCCAGTAGCCCATGATGGGGTCCGACGAGTTGTTCCATCCGCGCATGATCTTGATGCCGCGGCAATAGGCGCGCGTGTTGGCCACGCCCGAGTCGAGACGGCCGATCCATTCGTCGCCCATGAGCGCGAGCGAGTTGTGGAAAGCCTCCCAGTTGGGCATGAACGAATAGGCGTCGGCCAACGCGTGATAGGCTTTGTCCTTGGTCTCGAATATGCTGTCCAGATCGACCGTATTGTCGGGCACTATGTCGAGATAGTCGCCGCAGGCGGTGAGGCCGAGCGCCAGCAAGGTCGATATAAATATTTTACGTATCTTCATTTGAGTGTAAGTTTTTTATAATGTTAATTGCAGACCGATGCTGAACACCCGCTGGAGCGGATATGCCAAGCCGTTGCGACCCATCTCGGGATCCCACATGTCGAACTTCGAGATCTTGAACAGATTCGAGCCCGAGAAGTAGATGCGGCACACCTTGAACGGCGTCTTCTTCAGAATGCCGCTGTGCTCGATCGAGTAACCGAACTCCAGAGTCTTCAGACGCACCAGACGGCCGTTGCGCAGCCACCATGTCGAGGTCTGGGTGTTGTTGGCGTTGCTGCCTGCCGACAGACGGGGCCAGAAGGTGTCCGAAACGGGGTTGTTGGGGCTCCAGTGGTCGTCGGCGATGGCCTGCATGGCGTTGCGGTAGCCCGTGAAGGGAGCTATCGCGCCCGCGTTGATGATGAACGACACGCGGTCCTGACCTTGGAAGAACGCCGAGAGGTCCCAGCCTTTCCAGCCTACCGAGAAACCGAATCCGTAATTGATCTCGGGCGTGGTGGGATATCCTATGGGCACGAGGTCGTCCTCCGAGATCTTGCCGTCGTTGTTGATATCCTTATACTTTATGTCGCCCGCCTGCGTGGTGCCGAAGCTCTGCGTGGGCGAGTTGGCCACGTCGGCCGCGTCGATGAACAGACGCTCGGCGATGTAACCCCACGTCTGCGTCACGGGGTAGCCCACCTTGCTGCGCCACGGAGTATTCTCGTAAGCGGGTTCCGAGGCCACCTTGTACTCGCCGTGAGCATAGGTGAAGTTGAAACGGCCCGTCACGAAGAGATCCTTGTTGATATATTTCTTGATGTCGACCGAGGCGTCGATACCGCTCGACTTCACCTCGCCCAAGTTGCCGTAAATGCTCACGCCCGAGGCCAGACCCATCGAGGGCGGCAGGTCCTGACGCGCCATGTAGATCTTCAAACGGTTCTCGGTGAAGTACTCCACCTGAACGTCGGCGATGTCGAACAGGTTGAACTCGACGCCCATGTTCTGCTTCTCGGCGATCTCCCACTGGATGTTGGGGTTGGCGTAGCGCGAGATGGTGTAGCCGCCGTAATGGTTGGTGAAGGTGCTGCCCCAACGGTAACCGTTGCCGCCGAAAGCGATGTCCGACAGGAAGAAGAAGCGGTCGGCCGCGCTGGCGATGTTGTCGTTGCCGACCTTGCCCCACGAATACTTGAACTTGAATTTGGGCAGGACCTTGCTCACGGGCTCCCAGAACTTCTCGTTCGAGATCATGTAACCCACGCCCACGGCGGGGAACAGACCCCAACGCTTAGATTTGTCGAACTTCTCCGAACCGTTGTAGGTAAGCGAAAGCTCGGCCATGTAACGGCTGTCGAACGAATAGGTGAAACGGCCGCGGATACCTTGGTTGCGCGCGGGCAGCGTCTCCTGAATCGTCGAGCCTCCGTTGGTGTTCTTGTCCTCCTCCTGAGTGTAGATCACCACGGCGCCCACGTCGTGCTTTTCGCCGAACACGTTATTATAGTGCAGGCCCAGCTCATAATAGGTATGCGCGTTGGCGTCGCGCGAAGTGTCGGGATTGCCCAGCACCTCGGTACCCTCGTGCGACTGCGCCAGCACGTAAGTGTCGGTGAACTCGTCGTACGACTCGAGCGAATAGAGATAGGGATCGTAATTGCGCTTGCTCGAATAAGAGCTGTAATTCGAGATCGACGCCTTGCCCTTGAACATAAGTCCGCGGGTCAGGAAATCGAGGTCCTGCTCCAGCGTGAACTGCGAGGTGATGGTGCTCTCGAAGCCGTCCTTGTAACCCTTCACCATCTGCGCATAGGGGTTGGTCATGGAGTTCGAAGCGTCCGAACCGAACAGCACGTGCTTCACGCCCGCGTACTTCTCGTCGGGCTCGTAAAACTTCGGGAACTCGACGGGGTTGCCCGCCATGACGCTCGCGAAGATGTCGTCGGCATCGACGAACGGACCCGTATAGTCGCGGAACACCGAGTTGATGTTCACCTCGCCGCGGGTGGTGCGCGTAAGGTTGATATTCACCTTGGCCAAGATGTTGAAGCGGTTGATGTCGATATTGTTCTTGAAGTTGTTCAAGCGGTTCTCCTTCAACACGCCGGTATCGTTGTCGTAGCTGATGGCCGTATAGTAGCGCACCATCTTGCCGCCGCCGCTGGCGTTGAGCGTGTAGTGCTGGTTGTAGGCCACGTTCTTGAACATCTCGTCGTACCAGTCGATATTGGGATAGGCCATCGGATTCAACCCCAGCAGGGTGTTCTGTATCTTCTGGGCCGTGTAGCGCGGCGCCAGAACGGGGTTGTCGTTGTACTGCGCCTCGTTGTAGAGCCGCATGTACGATATGCCGTCCACCATCGCGGGCAACTGCGTCGGGGTCGAGAACTTCGACTCGTGGCGGAACGACACGGTGAGCGAACCCTCCTTACCCTGCTTGGTGGTGACCGAGATAACGCCGTTGGCGCCCTTCGATCCGTACAGCGCGGCTGCCGTGGCATCCTTCATGATCGAGAACGACTCGATGTTGTCGGGCTCCACGCGCGCCAGATCGTTCGCCGACACTTCGAAGCCGTCGAGAAGGATGAGCGGGCTTTGCGCATACCCGAACGTCGTCACGCCTCGGATGAAGAAGGTGGCGTTGTCCTGCCCGGGCTGGCCGCTCTGCTGGTAGGAGATGAGTCCCGCCACACGACCCGCCAGAGCGGTGGTGAAGTTGCTCGACGGAACCTTCAGATCCTTGGGGTTGACCGCCTCGATAGAAGCCACGATCGACTCCTTCTTCTGCTTCGAGAACGCCACTACCACCACATCGTCCAAAGCCTCCTGATTGGGCACCATCCTGATCTCGATCTCGGTCTTGCCCTTGACCGAAACAGTCTGGTCGGCATAACCCACGAACGACACCTCGAGCATGTCGTTATCCGCCACCGTGAGCGGCGTGAACCGTCCGTCGGGACCCGTAATGGCTCCTGTCGTCGTACCCTTAATGGCTACCGTGGCGCCCGCCAGCGGCTCGCCGTTCTCGTCAAGGACGCGCCCTGAAACCTGCTTCTTTTGTTGCGAAACCTCCGCACGCGCCGTTCTGTCCGCCCTCTTGGCGAGAATCGGCGTGTGGGTCGTCACCAAACCGCAAAGAAGCATACACAAAAGTACTTTTCTCTTCATTTGATTAAGTTTAAGTAAACGGTAAATAGTCCGATTGCGCGAACAAACCGCACGGTCCGAAGTCGGGGTTGCCGACCCGAGCAGACATACCGCTTGTTACGCTTTGTAAAATTAAATCTCTTTTTCCGTTAAGGCGTCCCGAGCGTGTCGCCCATCAGGCCACAAAATGATGCCGATACGGCCACACGCGCCGAGCGGCGGAGCCGAAAAGAGCCGACTACGAAACGCATTTTCCGCGCACACCGCCGACGACGCGAAGAAAATGTGAAACGAAACGTGCGTTTCGAATCAAAAGCCCGTGCCGCGAACACGCCTTATCGTATCGCGAAAAGTCGGCGGCGGAGAATAATTCCCGATATTCGGCGTTAATTGATTAACTTTGGCTTCGAATCGGCAAAATCGCAAATAAATTTGCTTTTGCGCTCGGCTTATTCATATCTTTGCAAATCGTAATTTACATAGCAACGTATCGTTTATGGATTTCAAACGCTGGAACAGAATCACGGGTTGGGCGGTATTCGCCGTGGCGGCCTTGACATATCTGCTGACGATGGAGCCTTCGTCGAGTCTTTGGGACTGCGCCGAGTTCATCGCCACATCGTACAAGCTCGAAGTGGGACACCCGCCCGGGGCGCCGCTGTTCATGCTCATGGCCCGCATCGCCACCATGTTCGCCCCCTCGACGCACTATGTGCCCCACATGGTCAACGCCATGAACTGTCTGGCGAGTGCGTTCTGCATACTGTTCCTGTTTTGGACCATAACGCACATCGCACGCCGCATATTCACCGCCTCGGGGCGCGAAATGACCCTCGTCGACTCCGTCGCCGTGCTGGGAGCGGGCGCCGTCGGAGCCTTGGCCTACACATTCACCGACACCTTCTGGTTCTCGGCCGTGGAGGGCGAGGTCTACTCCCTCTCGTCGATGTTCACCGCGCTGGTGGTGTGGCTCATGCTGAAATGGGAGGAGCAGGCCGACCAACCGCACTCAGCGCGATGGATAGTGCTCATAGCCTACCTCATGGGATTGTCGATAGGCGTGCACATCCTCAACCTGCTGACCATCCCCGCGCTGGTATTCATCTACTACTTCCGCAAATACGACCGCATCACGCTCAAGGGAGCGGCATGCGCCACCCTCGCCGCGCTGGCGATCCTCGGATTCATAAACGGCATAATCATCCCCTACACGGTCTATGTGGGCGCGATGGTCGACGTCTTCTTCGTCAACACGTTGGGCCTGCCCGTCAACACGGGCATAACGCTCTTCGCGCTGACGCTCTTCGCGGCGTTGTTTTACGGCATCTACCGCACCCACCGCGCGGGACGCAAGGCGTGGAACCTGCTGCTGTTATGCACCGCGATGATTCTGGTCGGATTCTCGTCGTACGCGACGGTGACGATCCGCGCCGCGGCCAATCCGCCGATGAACAGCAACAATCCCGACAACCCGCACGCGTTGCTGTCGGTGCTCAACCGCGACCAGTACGGCAACCGTCCGCTGCTGTACGGCCCCTACTACTCGTCGCCCATCGACTCGACCGAGGAGAGCACGTCGTATTACTTCAACGAGGACACGGGGCGTTACGAACGCGTCACCACCCTTTCGGGCTATGTCTACCCGTCGCAGTTCATGCACTTCTTCCCGCGTTTGTGGAACGCCCACAAAGGCGAGGCCGAGTACAAGCCGTGGGCCGCATACCGCACCAAGACCGACGTCGTGCGCGACGAACACGGCGAGGTGGTGCGCGACGAGCAGGGCCGCGCCCTGACGGGCGAGGTGCTCGATTTCGGACGCACGGTTTACGACGAAGCCACGGGCGAGAACTTCACCGAGCCGACCTTCGCCGAGAACCTCTACTACTTCTTCACCTACCAGCTCAACTACATGTACTGGCGTTATTTCCTCTGGAATTTCGTGGGACGCCAAGACGACATACAGGCTTCGAAGGAGACCATAGCCCACGGCAACTGGCTCTCGGGCGTCAAGGCGCTCGACGAACTGTACGTGGGTCCGCAGACCGACCTGCCAGACGAGATGAGGGACAACCCCGCCCGCAACACCTACTTTTTCCTGCCGTTCCTGCTGGGAATAATAGGTTTGATATACCAGCTCAACCGCGACCAGCGCAATTTCACGGTGGTGATGTGGATGTTCGTAATGATGGGCATCGCGCTGGTGGTGTACTTCAATACGAGCCCTTCGGAGCCGCGCGAACGCGACTACGTATATGCGGGATCGTTCTATGCTTTCTGCATCTGGATCGGTCTGGGCGTGCTCGCCCTGAGAGATCTGTTCGCCGTCATAGCGCGGCGCGACACCACGGCCGTGGCGATCGCCGCCACCGTGGTCGGCCTCGCGGTGCCCGCCATCCTCGCGGCGCAGAACTGGGACGACCACGACCGCTCGGGACGCACCATGGCGCGCGACATAGGCTGGAACTACCTGCAATCGGTGCCCGAGAACGGCATAGTTATAAATTACGGCGACAACGACACGTTCCCGCTATGGTTCAATCAGGAGGTGGACGGCGTGCGCACCGACGTGAGGATCATGAACTCCAGCTACTTGGGAGGCGAGTGGTACATCGACGAGATGAAGACCCGCGCCAACGAGTCGGCTCCCGTTCCATTCTCGCTGCCGCGCAGCAAATACGCCTTCGTGAACGACTACCTGCCCATCCGCGAGCGCGTGGACCGCGTGGTGGAGATCAAGGAGCTGATGGACTTCATAGCCTCGGAGGACGAGAAGACCAAACTCGCCCTGACCGACGGCACCATGCTCGACTACATCCCTGCGCGACGCATAGCCATCCCCGTCGACAAGGACAACGCCATAGCCTCGGGCATAGTGAAGGAGCAGGACCGCGACCTGATGGTCGACACGGTGTACATCAACATCTCGCCGAAGAAGCGTTCGATCGACAAGAGCGAAATGATGCTCCTCGATCTGCTGGCCAACTTCGACTGGAAACGACCCATATCGTTCACGCAGGTATACATATTGCAGGACTTCGGGTTGCTCGACTACTTGCAGTTCGACGGCTACTCGTATCGCCTCGTGCCCATCCTCACCCCCTATCGTTCGTCGTGGGAGATCGGACGCATCGACACCGACACGGTATATCCGCTGCTCATGGAGAAGTTCCGTTACGGCAATCTGGCCGACCCGAAGGTGAACGCCGACTACTTCATACAGTACAATCTCGGCGCATCGAAGGCCCGCGAGGCGTTCGCGCGGCTCGCGAAGCAACTCATCCGCGAGGGCAAGAACGACAAGGCGCTGGCTGCGCTCGACCGCGGACTGGAGGTATTCCCCTCGCCCAAGATCCGCTACACCGACGCCAACACATATCCCTTCATCGAGAGCTATTACGCTCTGAAGGAGTATGAAAAGGGCGACGCGCTGCTGAAAGCCTACGCCGACACGATCATACAGTACATAGAGTACTACCTCCAGTTCGACGGCGTGCAGGCCAAGATAGTCGGCGACCTGATAACCGAGAGGATGGACAGTCTTTCGGAGCTCTACTATCTGGCGGCATACGCGCAGAGGGACGATCTGGTGCGTTTCTTCAACGACTATTACCGCACCTTCGGCTACACCGACGAGGAGTTGATCATCCCCGGCACCGACGCCTCGGAGATCATGGACTCGCCGACGGTGGACATGGACTGACGCAGCGACGCGCGACCGATGCGGGACAAGCCAAAATTAGGTTTGTCCCGTTTTTTATGCCTGCGTCGAGGCGGCCCGCCGATTTTTACAACGGTTCGATTGCATTTTACGCCGCAATTGTATATATTTGCAAAACAACATATAACAAAACAACCCACATGAAACGATTATTTATTCTCGGCCTGCTCGCGCTCGCCGGATGCGGAAACGCCGACAAGGCGAACGACGCGCTGCCCGTAAAGGAGCTTATGGCCAAATCGAAAACCGAACTGACCGCGGAACAATGGAACGTGAAGAAGACGCTGTTCAAGGTTCTGACGGAGAACGTGGAATTCGAAAACGGCGAATTCGTACTCGATATTACGAAAAAAGAGTTTACGGAGAACGGCCTGCCCGCATCGTACTACAAGGAGGCAAAAAACAGCCTGAAAGATATGAACCGTTTCCTGAAGGAGATGAAGCGCAAGAATCCCGACGCGAAATTCGACGGAAAGCGTCTGTGGGAAGAAGCCGCGAAAAACACTCTCGGCGCCGTTCCCGAATATGCCGAATAGAAACATACACCCCGCCACATGAAAAAACTCGTCGTAATAGATGCCTGCATGCGCCCCGAGTCGCGCACCAAAAGAATACTGGCTCCGATTCTGGAGAGCCTCGAAAAGAGGTATGAGATCGAGACATTCTCCCTCAACGACAAGGGCTACCCCGCGGTGGGCGAAAAGATTCTCCGCGAACGCGCCGACGGATATGTCCCCGAGGAGTTCGTCCGCATGGCCCGCGCCGTGGCCGAGGCCGACCGCATAGCGATAGCCGCGCCGTTCTGGGACATGAGTTTCCCGAGCGCGCTCAAGGTCTTTTTCGAGAACATATCCCTGTTCAACGTCACCTTCGCCGACAACGGCAGCCGCTGCGTGGGATTGTGCAGAGCCGAGAAGGTGATGTACGTAACCACCCGCGGAATGGATATCGCGACGGGCGATCCCTTAGAGCAGGCGACGCCCTACATCAAGGCTTTGTCGTGGCTCTGGGGATTGGGCGAACTGCATGTCGTGAGCGCGCAGAATCTCGATTACAGTACGCCCGAGCAGGTCGACGCCAAGATCGCCGCCGCCGTCGCCGAGGGATTGAAGCTCTGCGAGGAGTTTTAGAAGCATGTAACACTATGAAAAGAAAAATATTATTGGCGTTGCTCCTCATCGGCGCAATGACGGCGAACGCCCGAACCGCCGAACGCCGAGTGCCGCTCCGCGTCTCGGATAACGGACGTTATCTGCAATACGCCGACGGCCGGCCGTTCTTCTGGCTGGGAGATACGGCATGGGAGCTGTTCCACCGTCTCGACCGCGACGAAGCCGACCTCTACATCGCCGACCGCGCCGCGAAAGGTTACACCGTGATTCAGTCCGTCGCGCTGGCCGAACTGGACGGGCTCGACACCCCTAACGCTTACGGACACCGCCCCTTGATCGACCGCGACCCTTCGCGTCCCGACACGCACGAGGGCGGGTCGAACGACTATTGGGACCATGTGGATTACATCGTCGACAAGATCGGCGAGGCGGGCATGTACGTCGGCCTGCTCCCCACGTGGGGCGACAAATGGAACGACGCCAACGCCGTATTCGACGAGCGCAACGCCGAGGAGTACGGCCGTTTCATAGCCGAACGATATCGCGACCGCAACGTCATCTGGATCCTCGGCGGCGACCGCAATCCCGACGACGACCGCAAGCGCGCCGTCGTGCGCGCCATGGCGCGGGGCATTCGCAGCGTCGACCGCGACAACCTCATAACGTTCCACCCCACGGGATGGCGCGGATCGGCGGAGTGGTTTCACGACGAGGAGTGGTTGTCGTTCAACTCCCGTCAGAACGGGCACACTCCGCGTTACCAATCCTATCACAACACGCTCGTCGACTACCGTCGCGCGCCCGCGAAGCCCATGGTGGACATCGAACCTCTGTACGAGGATCATCCGCTGGAGTTCCGACCCGACGACGAGGGGCACTCCACCGCCGCCGACGTGCGTCGCGCTCTCTACTGGGACGTGTTCAACGGCTCGTGCGGCGTGACGTACGGACACCACTCCGTGTGGCAGATGTACGATCCCGACAAGGGTCGCGCACCCGTAAACCGCCCGCTCATGCCGTGGCGCGACGCGCTCGACCGGCCCGCCGCGACGCAGGCGGGATATCTGCGCCGACTCATCGAGTCGCGTCCCTATCTCACCCGCATCCCCGCGCCCGACTTCATCATCCCCCACGAGGTGGCGAGCGCAGTCCCGGGCGGCAACGGTCGCTACCGACTGACGGCCACGATGGACTCGGAGGGGAGTTACGCCATGGTATACGTACCCTGCGGACGTGCTTTCTCGGTCCGCGGCGACATGCTTAAAGCCAAAAAAATAACGGTTTGGTGGTTCTGCCCGCGCACGGGCGAGGCGAAGAAGATCGGCGCCGCGCTCAACCACGGCGGACCGCTGACATTCACTCCGCCCGCCGCGAACGAGGCCGACGACATGGTTCTGGTCCTCGACGATGCCGCGCGGAAGTATCCCGCCCCGGGTAAGAAAAGCATATATTGATTTCGACATTGCAGTGCGGACAACGTAACAACCTCGCCCCGTCATTCCACGATTTTCCGTTTATCAAACGGAAAATTGATTGGAATCTCTTATGACAAAAGTACTTCTACCAAAATAAAAACTTACGTTACCTTTTGCGCGGCCAAAAGGTAACCCAAAAGCCGCCGCGGTGAAACGATTTCGGAGTCGGTCTCGCGACTGCGCTAAATCGGATGCTTCGCATTTTTGAGGATCAAAAAGTCTCCGATTTTTAACGCTTCGTCGCTTCGACCGCCCTTAATCCGAAATCGTTCCTGCCGCGGTTTTTTGCTGTCGCGTGTGCATTATATATATAAATGCAGTTCGAAGAACTGCGCGGGCCGCAGCCTCCCGCCAGCGGAGGCCCGCAACTGTTCGCTCCGCTCGCATGCGGTCTCCGCAGGCTGCTGCCCGAATAACTTTTCCGTCATTCCACAATTTTCCGCAAGGAAAATTGAATGGAATCCCAACCGACAAACTCTCCGTTTGAGATGCCAATCCTCACTACGTTCGGTGGCATGACGTATTGGCGGATTATTCCTCCTTAGGCGGATAATTCATGGGAGCGAAAAATTCACCGATAGAAATACCGTAAAATTTACAGAGAATAGATAGCGAATCCAATGACGGTAAATGAATTTTTGCTTCATATTGAGAAAGGTTCAACTTCGTGTGTTCGATGACATACTCTTGCGAATAACCGCATGCCAAACGTAACTCTTTCATACGTTCGACAACCAACTGCAAGAGTTTTTCATCGGTTCGCTTTTGTTGACCTTTTTTCACATATGCAAAAAAATAGCATCTTATATCATTTTACACTTGCATTAATGCAAGTAAACAGAAAAAAATACTATATTTGTGCCAACACTACCATTAAATTATAAATTATGCTACCTTTGCGATTGAGCAGTTCGGCATAGCCGACAGATACAACATAATATAAAGGGTAAACAACTCTTTATACCTAAAGCGAACTTGGAGACCTCCACGGAGGATGTTTGAACGGGTATAATAGTTGTCAGTCCTTGTTATGTTCTGCTCCCAGTGGGCAGAACACACAAGGGCGCAGGACAGCTTCCGTTCAAAGGTTTCTCCAAGACCTGCTTTAGGAGCTGACACCGCGCCCCTTTTTTCTTTTCGGGCGCATCATATCCACCACCAACCGCCCGCAACAATGCCTATAAGCAGCAATAATCGCGAGTTCTATAACGATA
>ERZ777305.1049-NODE-1049-length-37998-cov-5.688269_pt1 | contig 37998 bp, 45 predicted proteins | sample MGYA00374965_ERZ777305 | MGnify/ENA primary metagenome ERZ777305 (study PRJEB29328, sample SAMD00013331) | mouse gut metagenome | study: EMG produced TPA metagenomics assembly of the Metagenome analysis of fecal microbiota from mouse which was promoted... | reverse complement strand
AAGAACCGGATAGAATCCTTTCGTTTAAGGTGTCTATGCTGGCGGGGACGGGTCAGAAAGAACTAATGCTATGAAACACCAAATTCTTATGGACAAGGTACAAAATCGTATTGACCATTTGGTTCCGCCATTAACCTTTAATAAAAGTGAACGCATAGAATTGGAAAGTATAAGCAGAGAATATCGAAATATTCCAAAAGAAAAAGAAGCCGACAGTTTTGCATATTCATATATGAAACAAGCAGTGGCTACCTTATCAGAAAAACTTTCCGTATGCTAATTTTCAGCCGATTATGCGCATAGTCTCTCGTTATGCGCATTTCTAATTTTATTTTTCCCATACCTTAATAGTCCAAGTGACCCTTTTCCAGTTCTGAACATTAATCTGCTTCTTCGTTGTTTGTACCAAAAGTAGAATCTTTCTGTTCTCTCTGTGGAAATCGGTTGAAACGCTATAAAAGATTTTTGTGGATGGAAACACAGGCCTGTTCCTATAAGCGAGTCCCCTACTTTCATCAAATTATTGAAAACGTAGAAAATCCCCCTTCAAAGCCCGCATCTTTCAATATTTGCTTATAGGATTCATGCCTTTCGATATCAAAATCATTTAGATACCAGGTTATATTTTTTGTCGGCAAACATTCACAAATCTTTTCTATGTAGGGCAAATCAACCTTCCCGAAAGAAAAACCGTGTGAATAGATGCGTTCAATTCCGAAATCAAGCAAGTCAAAAAAGTCTTTATGTTGCAGGATTGCCTTGTCCGTATCCTTTTTTAACATATAATGGATATTTGATAGGATATCTTCCGCCCCGGTATAAAACCGCATATTCCTGTCATATGTGTCATCACTTTCATCTTCTCCATGTCCAAATATCAGTTCTTCTCCCCGTTTCCCGTGGATATGACATACCTTTTCAGCCTTTACCTGATAAACAATCTCCAAGGTCTCTGTATAGTTAAAGTTCAAGAAGACATCTTTCGATTCAATCAGGTTCTCCAAAGCTACAATCTGTTGTACTTTTGAAAGGTTTATGGTATTGATCCAGTCTGTAAAATAATCTGATAATTTTTCAATCACCACGGACAGGTCGCTTGCCACATCCTCATTTTGATATGAGGTCGCCCACATATCCACATCGCCTTCCCTGTCAGTCAAATTCTTCACAGAAATCTAGTCTTCCCAGCGATTCTTCTAATGCACTCCACTGTTCCGAGTTTGGTTCTGCCTGCGTGATCAACCGCATTATGAAGCCAACTGCTTCGATATCATCACAGCCAATTCCCCCATCCGGTGTTTGAAATACTCCTGGAAGCTGCTCATCTTCTTCATTCGCATCAGGATATGTAATTTTTAAGTATTGATGAAAATCTTCATAACTGGTGCGTAAGCCATGAGCTCGGTCAAAACCATTCCCAATAATAAATAATTTTTTCATCAGAGATTCTCCTTTGAAAAATAGATAGTGTATTTTCCCAAGCCTCTTGCCGTTTTGCCCGGTTTCAACGATCATTGGCAACCCGACTGATCATTACATTACATTTATCCACAAGGCAACTCTTCGACTGATTTAGGCGATAAATGCGCTCTGTGTATACAATAAATCTTTTTTTTGTTTTCATTTTTCCCACGAAAGGTTCTTGTGAAATAAAACAGGATATTTTTCTTAACATATTACTTAATCTTTTACTTGATTTTTTCCTTGATATTAAATGCGCATATTGATCGCCATTTGCCAATTCATATTCGATCTGTAGTATTGTATTGGTATTAAAATCTTTTAATGCCCTAATATGCTGGAAATTGTTGCCCTTGATGGTCCCTATTTTTTGAATATTCTGAATTATTTTATCATCCGATGACCACCAGATAGCTGTGCAATGAAAAATTGGCCGAGAATCATTCAATATAACACCAGCTGTACCTTCTTCCAGATCTAAGAAATCAAATCTTAAATTAACCCACGCATGATGTATTTTAATTGGATGAAGGCACATTCTTTCCTTAATTATATATATACAGACAGGAAATACAAGAAACAAAAATTCATATATATGAATTTCCCGCCCCCAAATCCTATGGCGTAAAAATAGAAGCAAAAGAAAAAGACAGTCTATACATACGATTGTAGATAACGCCTTTCCATGCAATGTAAAAAAAGCTTTAATTTGCTCTAGTTTCCGGAAACGCTTATAAATTCTATGTAATCCATATCGCGGTGAAGGTGAATAAACATCTAAAAAGTTGGAATCAAAGCGAAGTAAACGAAACAATGCTTCAGTTGCATGATCCGTGGCATAAGCTTGTATACAATCTTTGATCAAATCATTTGTGGCAGGATTTTCTCTTATTGAAAAGACATTATCTTCAGAGTAATTTGCATTTGTTAACTTGATTACTTGTTCCCATGAATTTTTATCAGCACCCCAGTCACAAATCCCTTTTATGATAATGCATGGGACATTTGCTTTTTTACAGACAGAATAAACACCAATGCCCTCCATTTCTCCACCAATTACCTTATCTTCCCCCAGTTTTTTGGCGGCCCGCAACAAAGCATCTTTCCTTTTTTTATTACTCAATACGCTGCCACCACTCAGCATTGTCCCAAGCTGCCATCGGAAGTGTAATTTTCTATTTATCAAACTCTGACGCTCTGATGCCTTTTTTTCCAAAGAAAACTGTGGAGATCTCGTCAATACATTCCAGGCATTCAAAGCTTCGTGTGTTACATATTTATCCTCGTTACGCAACCAAATAACACCATTTATATCTTTATTAAAAACGTCATAAGGAATAATTGCGCTAGAAAGCAATACGTCCCCCAATTCCTGTTTCGCAGGATCAATGCCAAAGGCTACACCTAACGATACGACAAGCTTAGGACGGAATCGGTTTAATGCACTTCTTACTGTGTCTGCCGATCCACCGTTCGCAAATGATGATGTACTGTTTGGATGCATATGCACTATTTTAATATTATTTATTGTCGCAAATTGATAAACACATCCATCAGCATATATCTCAGCTAATTTTTGTTTGCTGTTTTCGCGTGCATTCATTTCATTATACAGTTTTTGCGTCAATATATTTTGTTCAACTGCATTAGCCGTCAAAATAAGAATGCTACATTCCTCCAACATAGCATTTAAATCACTTTCTGATACACTGCGCTTAACTATATTTGTATTAAAGACGGTTGCAAATTCGGCATATTTAGTAATCCAATCTCCATATTTTTCCCAAAATGCATATAGATATTTTTCTATGTCGGATGGATTTTTTTTGTTTCCCATATATCATACTCCTTTTCATTTACCTTAAATCTATAAAAAATACCATATAATTAAAAGATATATTGATTTCCTATTCCAGTTTTCCATAAACTTTCTCTTTCAGACAAATTGTCCCGCCTTCAAAATCCGCCACCTTCATTTCATATAGATGGTTGATTGTTTCCACAACCTTTCCACGTTCCAGCTTTATTCCCTTTTGCTGCATATGCCATTCTTGCATATCAAGGATAAACTGCTCCTCTTCTATGCCGTACTGATAAGCACCTTTCACATGAAGCAGATATACAGTATATGCCTCCAATCCATTCAGCTCCTGTCTGGTAATACTCCTAATAAACAATACCGATACTATCAGCATCTGGATATAGTTAAACAGGCTTTCCGGCCTACTTACAGAAACGGCAAATTCTACACCAGCCAGAATTGCTTTTCGCAGATCGAGCCTGGCATTGCCCAGTTTGTAGGAAACTGGATCATTGCCAAGAAAAACCATTCCCTTAACATCATTATCCGGTAGAAACTCTACAAAATCGGCTACAATGCCTTTCGCAACCGTTTCATTTTCTCCGCAATCGCCGGCATACCCCTGCAATTTCTTACTCAACTTATCATCATACGCCATCGCCTGCTGTCTGGTCATCTTTGTCGTTCTCCTTCATCAATTCCTTTAATATTTTTCGTTGCTCAGCACGGATAATTCCTGTCAGTTTACCCTTCTCCATCTTCATAATGGTCTGACTCTTATATTCCTGATACACCTGGTTGAAACCACGATATAAATAATTCCCTTCCCGAGTGTCAAACTGGTATTTATCCCTGTCTACAATTTTAAACAGCCAGCCTTTTCGCTTTTTTAGTGTCGGATGTGTCCTGTTATAAAGAAAAGTCCTGTAGAGTATCCGATCTGTATAATAAACCATATCGAAAAAATCCATATACATCATGGGTGCAAGATAAGTATATGGCTCCAGAACAATACCCCCTGCGCCCTGGTCCATAATAAATTTCAACACTATATGGTAAGCAATCTCGTCTGCGTCAAATTCTTCCTTCTCTGGATGCTGTTCCGTATACTTTCTACCAATACTGGCTAGATAGGCATGCGCAACCTCGTGTGCAAGGCAAAAGCACAGAACCGTCCAGTAGCAGTCTTCGGCAAGCTGCAGTATCTGTAGATCGCCTGCAACCATTTCAAGCATCACCCTGTTTGCATTTTCATCCTGCATTTCGCCAAGTATACTTACGTCATTCATCAAAAACAGCACATACAGATAACAGTTTCCGTACACTTCCAGATTTTCAAAGTCCTTTGACCATTTGAACATCGCAAGAAAAAAGGATATCATGGTTGATTCAAACAACTCATCAATATGTACCACGGCCGGATTTTTCTCATCATTATAAATGTAGCTGTTTACGGTCCTCTGATATCGGTTATTCAACTCAATCCGTTCTCCCGCATAGCCGTATTCTTTCTGAAAGTAATCTTTTACTATGGCAAGCATATTTTTGAGATTGTATCGCTGCATGTTAGCCTGAAGCTGTGCTTCGGTAAAATGTTTGGGAAAATAATGCAGCATACGCTGCATTCCGCGCGTGTCGTCTCTTAAAGTACTTCCGCCACATTTATACAAGTCATAATAGGAAGGAACCGCATACTTTATTTCATATTCATAAGAATCTATGTTTTCTTTATCCCGCTTTTTCATTCCAACCCCTTATATTTGATTTACATATCTCATAACGCTTTCTTCAGAATTTGCAAGAATTTTTCCCGGTAATTCTTTTATTTTCTTTACCATTACCATGTTGAAATCCTCTACCCGAGCATTACTGATAATCACCATCCTATTTCTCTTGTTCTTAGATTCCTCATAATCTCCAAACAAAACGACTACTTTGGGGGATAGCGCAAAATATAAACATTGTTTATCTCCCATTGGAATATGTTTGTCAATCCCAATAGATACAGGCTGATCACTCGTAAGAAAGCAGCCTTCCTGCGCCCGATAAAATGTAAAATTTAGATTCCTGATGCTATTTAGCAAATCAAATACCGGTCCTTCGCCATATTCTTCTGTCAAATAGGCTTTTTCAACTGCCATTTTTACGAAAGACTCCCAGCCTCCCATTCCCATAAGATCTAAAGCTTCATGTAACGCTCCTATCCCTTCTACTTCCTCAAGTCCTTTTGGAATTTCATTTACAGACAAAGCTTCCATCATTTGAGGAGTACGGATAAAAAAATTAACTACAAGTCGAAGTAAAGTATTCTTATCCTCTGTGGAACATATAAGTGCATTAGGATTCTGACCAGGATGACACAATCTGTCCATCTTACGCAAAAAACTTGAAAACTCATTTTCATAACGTGAAAAAATATTTTCAAGATGGTTAGGCGACATATATTTCCCATACACCCGTTCTGAGCCAGTCCATTCTACTTCATACAAACAATTCTGACAGCAGATTCCCTCTGGTTTTGACTTGTAAAATTTATTTTGTTTGAAATCATATACATATACACTGCCCTGTCCATCCGCAAACCGTTCCAGATAAAACCGGGGTACATAATGCTGCTTCTTTGTCATTTTTACTCCCATTCATCCAAGAAATTATATTCCGCAATTTTTTCTATACATAATCAAGGATGTTTCTATCCTAATTACTTGTCCTCCCGTAACTTGATAACTGACGCCGCCCTTCTTCGGTTCTGATCTTCAATCGCAGCATAATGCTTTTTAGTCGTCCCTACATCAGAATGCCCCAATACATCCGCCACTAAATAAATATCTCCTGTTTCCTGATACAAATTCGTCCCAAAAGTAGAGCGGAGCTTATGAGGCGTTATCTTTTTCTGTGGAACAAATGCTTTTGCATATTTTTCGACAAGATTTTCTACCGCATGCACACTGATCCGTTTCCTCTGCAGGGAGAAAAATAAAGCATCCGCTTCATCAGGAACCGCCTGCTTAGCAATCACGGTGCGCGGACCTTCAATGTAATCCAGGAGCGCTTTTTCTACCTCCGCCCCAAAATATAATACGGACTCGTTTCCACCTTTACGAATAATCCGTATACTATTCTCTCGAAAATTTACATCATTCAAATCAAGACCAACACACTCCGATACACGGATTCCCGTACCGAGAAAAAGGGTTATAATTGCAATATCCCTAATTTTTGTCTTTAAAAAAAACTCCCTTCGTTTCCCCGCAAGCTGATTTTCATAGGTTTCAATATTATCAAGCATGATGGCAACCTCGTCCGGCTCAAGACGGATAATCGCTTTATCATGCAACTTTGGCATATCGACCTGCATTGCAACATTTTTTGCTAACAACTCCTTCTTATAATAATAATTCAAAAAACTACGCAGGGAAGACATTTTTCTTGCTATGCTGGATGATCCGTTCTTCTGCTCCCCATTCCTTGATTCATAATATTTTAAGTATTCCTGATATTCCTCAATATCAGCACTTGCCAATAGATTTATGTCAGATAATGTTATTTCACTCAGATTTCGGTCGGATAATGCAGGGTTCACTTCCGCCAGGAAACGGAAAAACACCTGTAAGTCATATGCATAGGATATCCGGGTTTTTGCACTGGTCTTCTGCTCAATAGCACGGAAATAATCCTTTACATATGGAGGTAGTTCTGTTAATAGCCGCCTAAGCTGCAAAGTATAATCGGTTTCTTTTTGTTCATGGTAAGTAAAATTCCTTCCTGACATACTACCCTATCCTCCAACACCTATTTCAAAAATATTATACCAAATATTGATATATTCTGCAAAAAAGAAAGAGCAGCCACAGATATTCTGCAGCCGCTTTTCCTAACTTCATTATTCAGGTTTATCTAATACCAGTATCATTCCGAGTGCCATACGAAGTCAATATCTTCATATTCAAATTCATCACCAATGTAATTTTTAAGCATAGCTTACCCCCGATTCATAATTTACGGGGCAACCGGATAATAACAGTTGCCCCACTTTTTATTCTTGTTTTATGGAAGCTTTTCATAAGAATCTGCGGAATGCACTACTCTTACCGCAGTAACCGTATCATTCCTAATCCCACATTCCTTACAAAAAGTATCGTAAAGGTCAGCCAGTTGTTCTACACCCTTATATGTACAGGCGCTGCTAATATCAAATTCCGTTTCATCCTTCCTTCCGGCTTCATCAATAAAAGAAACGTCTACACTTTGAAACCGCTTAAGTTTACTAACCTCCACACTCCAACCATTTTTCCTCATGTACTGTCTTAAAGTCACCTGTCGTCCTCCTGCTTAATTAAACGGAAGTTCTTCATCAATCCCGTCCGGGATATTCATGAACCCGTCTCCCGCGCTGTCCCGGGCAGCTCCGCTGCTGGCATTCTCCCTGCCACCGGAAGCATTCTTACTTTCTACAAATTCCTGTTCTTCCACAACCACCTCTGTCGTATATATCCTCTGACCGTCTTTATTGGTATAGCTTCCAGTCTGGATACGACCGACTATGGCAATTTTAATGCCCTTACGCAAATACTTTTCCGCAAATTCCCCGGAACGCCCAAATGCCACACATCCAATGAAATCTGCACTTTGTTCCTCATCATTCCTGCTAAATCTCCGGTTCACCGCCAGCGTATACCTTGCTATCGCCATCGGCTGCTCTCCTTGGGAATAACGAACCTCCGGATCTCTTGTCAGTCTCCCCATCAGTATCACTTTGTTCATGCTTCGTCCTCCTGTTAATTATATTTTTATAACAAATTGCTTGTTATCAATTTAAAGCCTTGTTTCGCTTGCCTGCATCCTTATTTACATGATTGAGTCCCAGTCTGCCGGGATACTATTTTCTTAAAATTTTTGGAAATATTTCCGCCGGGCGGAATTTTTTCATTAAATACATACTCCCGCTTTCGATTCCTCCCCTAATACATTTTCCAATATCTGTCATTTCCGGAAATCCACCTTATTTATCATTATCTTGTTATAAACAAAATAATGGGCCGCCCGACTTATGCGAGCAGCCCTACATCCCTTACTGCCTTATTCTATTCCGAACATTTTCCGAAAACACTTACCGCACACATTCTGCCCGCGCGCTAAAAGCCCCCTTTCTTCTGCTGTCAAGTCCGGAAAAATATCCTGAATCAGATATGGTGCTCCCTCCTGATACTCATAATATTTTTCTACTTCGGACTTTTTCACGATGAGCGGAAAACTACCCTGGCACCGATCACATTCTGCAATCAAATATTGCTCATCCTCCTTTAACTCGTTCTGCCATTTCAGATACTGCTCGTATTCATTATTCGTATATTCTTTCAGTATCTCTGCATCAAACTCAAACTCCGGATAAATGACAAATCCTGACTGTTTTGTTCTTCCTGTTCTTTTCCCAAAACCAGCTTTCTCTAATTCTTCAGCAATCTGCTCTCCCATGTCGTTTACGTCAAGGAATGCCTTATTTTTCCCCGGTGCGTCATCCATACAACAGGTTAACTCCCAATATTCTTCATTCCTGTTGCGCCCTTTCTCATAAAAAATCACAGCAAGTGTCCGATTATACCCATAATAGGCCGGATATAATACCATCTGTAACATTTTCCCCTGTACATTGTAAGTAAAAGTTTTTTCCATCGTGTTCTCCTTTAATTCATTTTTTGTTCCAATAATTCCGAATATGCTTCCATAAGTTCCATATTCACTTTTTTATCCTCCTGTTATCTTCGACAAAACATACCCTTGTTTCCGGTAATCGCGTACTTCTTCCATAAGTTCCGCCTTATCAGCGTTGCTTAAGAACTCTCCCTGCTCTGTCCGGATTTCGTAGTAGCCATCACCCGGGCTGTGTGGGAATCCCCGAAAACTACAGATGATACCTTTTGAAACAGCATCATTAACCAGAACTGCGCTCATACGCTTCCTCCTTTCATAAAAAACCGCACAAAAAAAGGCGCTTACAGATATTCTGTAAACGCCATATTTTGTGCATCACCCAGTTATCAGCAAAAAACCTGTCTCCAGGAATTTCACCTCTCTGCTAACATAAGTTTTGCAGATTTAATAATAATATGTTCTATTTAATTATAGTATAGGTTATTAATCTTGTCAAAACAATTCCTTTTGATGCGAGCGTCTCATTGGCATCGTCTTATCAGTTATCTGCAACGAGTTTCATTTGCCGAACATTCGTTTGGCTCTCGCCCAGAACATAGCACTGCATTCATTGTCACGGGGCATAATACCTTCACTTTTCATACAGTGAAAATATGGTTCCAATTCCATAAGAAATTGCCCGTTGATAATGCTATATCCTATCAGTTCTTCGGTTTCTACAGCCTCCCAGAAGATTTCCGGTCAAAGACAATATACCATGTACCAATGCTGCTTCCCCGCCTTTAAGCATCCTTTACAGTTTGCATGCTTTGCAAACTTATAGATCTCCGGAAGTTCGATTCCAATCTCACGGATATCATTCAGACATCGTATGAGTGGTTTGTCTGCAAGAGGATACTCGCTTCGGTATCCCTGGCACAGCAGATGTCTGCGTCTCCTCTCCACCCGGTGAAGCTCATTGGCATCAAAGCCATATATCAATGTAATCTCCCTTGAAATCTCCCCTTTCTTGACAGGATAATATTCTTGCAGCCATTTATGGAATGGTTCTGTCTTTAAATAATAGGTACAGATGCTGCTTCCTGCGCCGAACCGAATCATTTTCAACTGCCGACACAAAGAAAGCGGCGTATCTGTCTGAAAATTTTCCCGATTCGCATATGTAATCGGCAAGTCCAGATAATCCGCCACTTCTTCCTTGAACCGTTTTACATCTTCATCTTCCACTTTATTGCTAATATCATGGTTTAAAAGAATCGTATTCTTTCTTCCATATCTTAATACTGTTTCCACAGCGGCAATCGCCGAACTGTGTCCACCACTGAAGCACACAACATATTTCATTCTTTTCTCCCGCTTTTTTCATTTTTTTAGAAAATAAGCGGGAAAAAGTCTTGTATTTATTTCCTCCCAGTGACCTGCCCGAATATCAGGCAGCGGGCTGTCCCGCAGGATACATGGCTTGCGCCTTCTCCCTATGGCGAACTGTAATCAACAGCAGGCGTCCTCACCATTCCTTTTTTACGCGAACATGGTGTATTTGTTCCGGCACAGGTTTCTCTGTGGTTGATCATTCTATTGGGGTGACTCCCCTCACCTTACAACCCTGTTTACAGGGATTGAAAAAAATGACTGTGCTTTTTCCTCGTAGCAGTACACAAACGGCCATTGCCCAGCTTGTACTGTCATTTTTTATCACAATACCATTAAACTCCCTTCTCCATAAATTCATCTTGGTAAGCGCAGCTTTCACAGCCGCACTCAGAAAGCGTACAGCGGGATTGCCTGCCACTTTCTGATATGGTAACATGTGGATTGCATACGGCATAACCGTATTCCTTTAGTATAGAAACCGTGCTGTCAAATACCCTTCCAAAAATCTCCGAATTCTTAGGGAAAGTTTTCTTTACATCATCTACATTCAGGTCCAGAAGTTGAACCAAATACCAATAAGTTTCTCTATTTATGCGGTTTGCTCTCTCTGTCATCCGCTGATCCATTTTTACGTTTTTTGTTTCCCGTTCTTCTGTTTTTTTCTCCACATTTTCCATTCCCTTGCTCCTCCCTTTTTATAAGTTGATAAGGCAGGGTATCCCAAAAGACGGATAATCCCTGCCCTATCAGGCACATAATGTCTTTATTCTTCCAGTTACTTTTTCAGCTGACAAAGTTTTGCCAGACAGACACGCAAAGCAAACTCTGGCGGATATTTTCCGTTCTTAATCCCGTTTATTGCATTCTGAATGATAACAATCCCCTCATCCGCCTGCCGGCTGGTCAGTTTTGGCACAAAAGTTTTCGCATGCACTCCCGCTTCTTTCAATGTACAGCCGCAAACACTCAGTTTGTAAAGTATACGATAACTACGAAGCAACAGGGAAAGGGTTCCGATTACATTTTGTTCTCCGTTTCCAAATATTAAATCCGCCTGATGGAACAATTCCACCGTTCTTTTTTCGTCAATCAGACGAATCAGACGAAAAATATCTTCTTTCTCATTCAACGGTATCAATCGCTCCACCAGATCCGGCGTAATCTCATTACTTGTCGAGCATAACCGTTCCAGCGCAGATCTCACATGGTACAGATTGATGTCTTCCATACCATAGTTAATACGGTAAAGCAATTCTTCATACGCCTGCTTCGTAATCCTACAGTCGTTCTTTTTGACATAACTCAGCAAAAAGCGCTCCAGCGTCTGCTCATCTTTGTCAAACTGCCGGATACCTTCCTTCGGGAACCGCTTATACAGCGTAAGCCTTCTGTCAATTTCCTTTACAAACAAGAACAGATCCGTCTTTTGCGATGGTTTTTCCAGATATTTTTCTAACAACGCGTTTGCCTGAAGTTTTTCAAACTGTAAGATTAGCACCCGCCTTGACGCCATAAATGGCGCCTGTCTTGCAAAATCCCGCTCTGTTTCCGTAAACTGCTCTGCTTCAAGCAGGTTAATATCTGGCATGTCCACACCCTTCGCTACCTCTTTCCGATAACCATTCATAAGATAGGGTTCCGTTCCAAAAATCAGTTCATTTCTCATACCTCTCCCTTCTGCTTACAATCACATGCTTCTTTATTTCCTGCAGAAACCGACTTTTCCCAGGATAAGATTCCAACAGGAACACTACTCGTTTTGCCCGTGTCAACGCTACATATAAAAGCCGCCTGTCCTCCTCCACATCATCTCTGTCAAATTCATCAATGCCATAAATGATTACCACAGGAAATTCCTTACCTTTTGCATCATGTGCAGTCAGCATATGTACCTGGTTCTTATCTCCGGATTCATAATAAATCCTTGTATCATCCTCAAAAACCACCATTGCTTCCATTGCTTCATATAACTGCTTCTTATGGCGGATTTTCTTTTCATAAATCATATTCTGCAGTTTTTCAAATACCTCTTTTGTACAGATCTCTTTTGAAAAGAATACCTCTCGCAACTCTTCCAGCGCCCGCGAAATTGGCAATTTAAGCTTTTGAAGCGCACAATAAATTTTTGCATACCCATATTGCAAAGAACCGTGCTGTGAATGTTCTTCCATCACCAGATACTGGCTGGCCTCTTCACTGTCAAACCCAATAATCAGTCTCTGTGCCAAATGATCCTCATACAATCCAAGGTTCCGGTTCTTTTTCGTGACTTCGCTGCCTAATCCTGAAAGTAGCCGGAAAAGCGGTTTATCCTGCCCCATTCCCTTTATGGAAAGTTCCAGCAGATCAAGTACACAACGGAATACATAATCTTCACGCAGATAAAACTTGGGCCGTTCCATAGGAACTATCATTCCGCCCGCAAGGGCAACCCGGTCCGCATCCTCGCATAATTCGACTAATTCTTTATTTGTCCTTGCAATAACTGCAATATCCTGATATTTATACCCCTTCTCGAGGATCTCCATAATAAGTTCCGACAAGTGATTCATTTTAAAATATGGAATATGGATTGCCTTAAAGCCCGTCTGGAACATTGCACTAAGCTTCATCGGCACCCGGTTTGTATTATGGGATATCAGACTGTCCGCAAGTCTAACGATTTCTTCAGATGAACGATAATTTTTTTCCAGCCACCTGTCCTCTGCATCCGGATAAATCTTGGGAAACTCCAGCATAAACCGGTTACTCCCACCCCGAAATGCATAGATAGACTGATCCGCATCTCCACAGATTACAATATTATTATCCGGTTTTCGTGTTAAAAGCTGTACAAACTCCGCTTGCGCCCCGTCAAGATCCTGTACTTCATCCACCATTATAAAATCATATGTATCCCACACAGCATCCCGTATACCCTCATGTCCTTTTATCAGATCTATTGCCAGCAAAATCTGATCATCATAAGTAATAAATCCCCGGTCTCTAAAAGCCCTATCATAAATATCCTTTACCTGCAAAACGCCATCGACATCTCTCTTGGGATATGCTTTGCGATAGGCTTCTTCTCCGTTTCTGTTAACAAATTCAAAGTCATTTAACAAGGTCGCTATCAGGCCATAGCGCATGGTGATGCCATCATAACTGACACTTGAAATAATCGGAGCGTGTTCCAAAATCTGCATCAACAGATATTTACAGTCAACCTTCCCTGCAAGCCGCACTGTACATGCCGGTCTCATACACTCATACGCCGTCAGGAGTTCAAATGCCTGTGCATGTAGCGTAGATATAACCGGTCCGTTTTCCATATCAATACGTTCTGTCATTTCCTGCGCGGCCCTTTTTGTAAAGGTGATCGCCAGAATATACTGCGGTGGCACTCCCTTTTCCATCAATCGTTTCATGCGTTCTACCAGAACAGCCGTTTTCCCGCTTCCCGGACCAGCACATACTCGGAGCGGCCCGGCTCCATGCTCAATGACTGCCCTCTGTACTTCTGAGAAGTCATATGATTTTTTTTGAACCGGATCATCTGCCTCTGTTTTTACATATATCTTGTTTGCACTTTTACACATTTCGACAAATGAACAGTCTGCACATCTCCCCGGCTCGGCATTCTCCGCCAACCGCTTTATATGTGCTTCTACACCTTCCGGATGCACCGCAAGAAACTCTTCCTCCGTAAAGCAGATGACATTATCCCCTTTCTTCTTTTCAAACTCTGCCAGACAGTTATTTGTATCTGCCGGAGAAACCAGCCGTACCAGCATCACACGAACTATTCTGTCCGGAAATACTTTCCGCAGCCCGCCCAGCAGCACCAAAAGCTCCATACTCCCCATAATTTTGTTTTCCTCTTTTCTTGCATGATAGGAATATGGTTTGTGAAATTTTTTACACAGAATAATCCCGGTAATTTCATTGTCACCATGTTTGACCAGAAAATCGGCTCTTCCACTAATTCTCTCAATATCTGTCTCTTTACAGCACATGGAGATCTGCATTTCCACCTCATAATCAGCCAGAATCACATTTTGCGTATTTCCAACCAATTCCTTATAGAAAGAACTGTTAAAAAACCGTTGAAAAAGGCGCAATTCTTTTTGAATAACCTTATCTTTCTGCCAGCTAAACAAAAACCATGCTTCCTGATAGGTATTTTCCAAATATGTTTTGATTTCATCCATCTGCTTCTGCAGCGAATGCCTTCCTGCAGCCCCTTTTGTGCAGATCCGTAACGCTTTCTGAAAACATACACCTCTCTCATTCTGGCCTTTTAAGGATAAATTCCGAAGCATATACTTTCTTTTGCACTCCATGAGTGCCAGTATGTCTTTACTTGTCATGTTCCCTCCAAAAAAACAGGGCGGTATACACCGCCCTTTCCTATTATGCTGCTCCCACTTTTCCCCCTGCCTGAAAATTTCTCAATTTTTCATTAGCAAGCTGAAGCATTTTGTTTAGTTTAACCGCTTTGCATATCCAGTTTGGATCGATTGATCCGGAAGATATATAAGAATCCATACCCCATCCAACCAACACTTTGCAATACGCGTCTTCTCCCATCATCTCTTTCTTCTGCTGATAAAATGCCATATACGGTTGCCAAATATCCTCTTCCAGCTTTATAATCCACTGATCCTCATTTTTACACACAGCCTCGATCATATCCGAATGTTCCTTCCGAAACTGCATATAATCATTTAATGCTGAATTCCATATGATTGCCAGATATCCGTCTTCCATTAGTTCTATCGCCTCCAGCATTAACTTATCTTCTCTCAGTAAGACATCCTTTAGAAACCCATCCCGAACCATATCATCAAGAAACTTTTCATATGCTTTCTGGAACATTGTTTCATCCTTGGATAATTCATCAATATTACCCACAGACAATCTAACTTCCTCTGCACTGATTGCTCCCACATCCCAGCCAGTATTAATCATGGCTCCTGTGAACAAATTCTGCGACTCCTGATACCAGATCAGCCATTCCATATCCAGTTCCTGACTATATCCTATCATCTGGTCCATGTGAACAAAGCGGGTAATTTGTGTTCCATATTTTCGATCGAACAGTTCAAAATAGCGGAACAACAATATACTAAAAGCATCCGGCATACATGCCTCCTGCGCATACGGAGTGACGTATATTTCCTTCAGCAGTTTATAGTCAAAAGGTTCTTCATCAATCTGTGCTGCTTCCTCAAATCTTTTCATCCAGCTCTCCTTTCTGTCTGTACCCTAACTGCTTTTCTACACAGTTTACTAACAAATGCAGGATCAGTATCTGTACCATAAAATTATAATCCATGTCAAGAAGCGATGCGGTCACATCAGAATGATTTGCTTCAAAAAAAGCCATGATATATCTATGATTTTGATAACAGCTCATAGATTCAAGACCTGCACCCAATGGATCTGCTATTTCCTTCATTATCCCTGCTATCGCATCCTCTACAGCTGGAAAATAGCGTTTAATCACTTTTTCATTTTCCTGTCTGAATTTATGGTAATCATACAAAGCCTGATTCCAGCAAACTGTAACAGTTATATTACGGAATCCCCGTTTCTCTAACGAGTCAAGTCCCGGCACACAAGAATAAATACTCTCCCATTCCAGCAAGGATATCGCATCTTCCGGAAAAAACTCTGGAAGTTGGCCTGTTTCTTTTAAACAGATTCTCCCAATGCCCCATCCGCAAAAATTCATAATGTTTTTGAAAAGTTCCATCATCACCTCCCGTTTCTTTTTGCCAAACCCTGCAAACCTTTCAAAAATGATATTCCTTCTTATGGTTTTCTCCTCAATATAAATATTCCATTTCGGAACATGCACCTGAAGCCCGCACTGTTCAATGAACTTATCCATATAATGAAGAAAAATGGCAAGGCGGACTTCCTCTACCCGCTGGGTTTCTTTTGATGCGCGCCCAAATTCTCCACCCATTACATCATAATTAAAAGGGTATCTATTCAGCTGTAGAATCTCCTCCAACTCCATGCGGCTCCTCCTTATTTGTGCGATCCATACAATAGCATTTAAAGGCATCGAACAGGTAAATCCCGCCAATCCATTCTTCCTGCAGAAATTTCATTGTATTGACAAGCAGTATCCAAGCCGCAAGCTGATTTGTCAGCATATGCTGCGGTTCTGAAACATTCAGAATCTCACAGCTTTCTTCACTGCGCCTCGGCTCCCGCGCTTCAAGAATATCCGGAAAATATCCGCAACGATCCTTATACATCTCCATACCACTAATCTTGGAGCCTACAACCACCTCTCCTACGCTGTATTCATTGGCGCTATCCATATATATGCAGTGCTGCCTTGATTGATAAAACTGGTGCATGCTCTGCCTGCACTGATGGTTATCTACGCAGCCGACCAGAAGCACCATATCGTCATCATTTACAAGCCGGCTCAGGTCCGATGGCGTGTCAATATATTTATCATAAAATTCCGCTTCAATCCCATATGCCTGAGCCAGAATCTCTGCCATGATCTGTGCTTTGTTTCCCCCTATATCCTGCGGCAAAAAAGCCTGTCTTACAAGGTTTTTTTCTTCCACATAATCGCCGTCAATCAGAATCAGGCCAATACTCCTTCTGCTTGCCATGCCATATAACAGACGCCCAAGTTCTTTAATATAATGGCTGCCGGTTCCCCCGCAGCCAACTACAATAATTTTATTTCCCATACAAATAATCCCGCCTTTCATCCAATTTACTCATTTTCAGATCGAACACATCCGTAAGTGCAAGTTCCTTATAATACCCGGCAATGCCGGCACGTAATTTACATGCCGGCTTTGTGCTGTCAATTTTTCCAAGAACCAGAAAAAGCCTTGTCCCCTTTTCATCATGATTATCTACCGATGAAAAAAAAGCATCCATCCGGCCATGACTATGTATATCCATCACAAGCACCTTTTCTTCTTCAAGCGCCACGTTCCGGTCAAACACGACACGACACGCATTTGACTGTTGTTTCGGAAAATATAACTCATACACGCCGGTCTTATCATCATAAAATATCTGCGCCGCCGCCTCCTTGCACGGGTTCTTCCGAAAAAACCAGTAAATTTCACAAAGCAGACCGCCTGGTATTTTTTGCGCTGAGAGATGGAAATCTGCTTCCTTTCCATCTTCCCTGCATTCAAAATGTCCATAAGGCATCTGCTCAATGCGATAACGGTATCCATCTTTGCCCTGTACCATAAAAAGATTCTGGTTCCTCCGGGTAGACGTAATGATAATTCCCTTCTTGGAACCTTTCAATACCGGAATGATAAAACCCCTTTCATCATATATCATCTCTGTCCGCTCTTTTGAAAACTCCGGATAAAATTCTTCCAGTACAACTCGCACTTCTTCCATAGTGACCTCTGTCTTTCCATTGAGGTCTGACGGCTCCAAATCCAATACAAAGCCTGAACCCCTCAGCTTAATAGGCAAGCTGTATTTGTCTTTCGCATTGGTTTTCTTAAAATTCATTATCGGAAATAGGCAGTTTATCTCATCTATATACGAAAAGATAGCATTTTCATACTCCGGATATTGCACCGCATATAATTTTCTGATCTGCCACTGCGTTACGGATTCCAACGAATCATTTCCAAAATCATGAGCCTCATAAACTACCATATTATCCAGATACCCGACTTTTACCGGCAAAGAATACTTCTTTCCTATGATTTCGCTTTCCCCACGCATAAACGGAATCAAGAAGTCCTGCTTATCATCATAATGAAACTGACAGCCTACATATTCCGGATGCGCGGCAACCCATTCTTCCCTGATTTCCGCCAAAGAATCCACGGCTTCTTCAAAGTTCATCGTAACATTTCCTACTTTAACAGTGACTGGCAAAGCAATTTCCTGATCCTCCCTTATCGGCTCATAACCGATATCAAGCTTAATCCAGCAACCTTTTGATGGAATGTTATTTTCTTTTGCTTCTTCACTGTCCTCCTCTGTCCCTTCGGAATCATCCGCTGCTTTATTGCTTTCCATAAATTTATATATTTCACCCACATACGCCTCTGCTGCCTTTGACAATGCCTCCAGATTTATAGACGCATCCTGCTCTACATCATCCTCCACTGCTGCTGCAAAATCCAATGGCACATCTACTGTTTTTTCCTCCTTGGTATTCTCTTCGTCTGTTTTTGTCCGTAATGCCCTGTTATTTTTCTCATAATCCTCCGTATATGAATTATTGAATTTGACAAGGTTAAATTGCACCCCTGCCAGTTCGGGATATTCTTGCCGTATTTTCTTTTTTACATCCGCTTCTCCTACGGTCTTGCCACTAAATTCTCCAGTATCCAACAAACAGCGAATATGTCCGGAAAAAACATGTACAGGCAGCGGATACCGAACGCCCTTTGTGGCAGTTCCTGTTTTTCCGTCCTTGGCATTTCTACCTTTTTTTCCCTTTTCTTTATTAAAATCATCTCCACCAAACAAACTCAATAAATCATTCATTATGCTGTCCTCCTTTTATTTTTCACACATCTCCATGTCACCAGATCTCCTAACGTCATTCTCTTTCTTCCATTTTTCAGCGCCACCAGATAATCATTTGGATATACCTTTTCATCTTTAAGTTTCTCAAAAAGCTCCCGCAGTGTAATTCCTTTATGACCACAATATTCAGTCCCTGTAAAATAATCTGAATTACACGGACTTTGAATAAAAAGTATCATGGCTTCCTCGAGTTCCTTTAAAGAATGAATATCCGGAAGCTTGTTTCTGCCCCAGCACACCCTTCCTTCCTTGCTCACATTTCCAAGCGGGTAACGAAACAGGTAGCTTTTGTCTGTCGGCGTTTCATCCCGCATGGCAAAGACTTCTGTTGATATAATCCTTTCTCTGACAACTTCAAATCGGAATACTAAAGACGGCATGCTTACATCATAAAGTGTATCCTCATATCGCATCATTTGTTTCCCAGCCGGAAGCACCGCAATCATTCTTGCGGAAAACTTGCCCTGCTCCTCACTCAGCTGCGCATCATAATACCCAAAAGGTATCTTTCCCACCGCGATATTAACTCTCGGCAATACCGTAGAGCCCTTCATTGCCTTCAGCAGGGATTCCATGGTGACAATCCTGCTCCTTTTCTTTCCATCCTCTCTTATTATCAAAACCTTTGCACAGTTACAGCAATTCACCTGATTAAACGGTTCATCAATTGTAATGACGATTTTACTCATAGACCCTCCTTTTAAATTAAACTGCCCTACGCATCACATCTGCATAGCCTTCCATAGCTTCTTCATTAAAGCTGTCCTCTAATCCGGCCGAATACTGCTCAAGCAACCATACAGAATCATCAAACAGCTCTGCCATATCCTCCAAAGAAAGCTTACTGATCACCCGCTGATCTCCTGCCAGGACAAGCAACAGCGTTCTCAGTTCTTTCCCTGCATCTGGATCAAATTCATCCTCCTGGGGAATCTTTGTCAGATTTTCCATCAATATTTCAAAATCAACCGTTATCATCTTTCTCCTTTCAGTGTGCGATATTACAATAGTTCAACACATAATCAAAGCCAAGCCCGCCCTCAGATACCGGCTTCATAATATACTGGTATTTTTTTAGGTCGCGTTCCTTCAGCCTATGGTAACGGTTCGGCACCGGCTCCAAGTGACAACCCATCGCGCAGTACATACACCCTGTCCTCTGCTCACCCGTTGCACGGTATAGACCATCTTCCTCCACAATATCACCGTATACCGAACAAATACGCAACCGGTTCTCAACCACATACCGTAAAATATCCTGCTTTGTCCAGAAACCAAGCGGCTGAGATTTAGGCTGACTGGCATTATATACGTTGCACCCTGTCCTGTTATACTGCCTCTGGCGCATTAATCCTTCATCCTGGGTAATCCCAATATACGGCATTCTGCCAGTTGTCTTTGAATACGTTATCAGAGGTCTTTCCTTCATGATCAGGCAGCATTCCTCGCTGATATCAAAGGGCGCATCAACCAGAAACTTCCAACAATCCGAAAGTTTTCCCAGTTTCCCGCGCTCATCACCGTTCAGTAAATAGTTCCGGTAACGGTCTGAGAGGTTTCCATGCCGAAGTTTACGCACCTTTGCCGCAACATCCTTACTCACAACCGGATAGCCGCGTTTTAAAATTACATCCCGGAACGTATACTTCGGATATAGAACCTCCACATCAAAACTATGCACGAATTCTCTGATTTCCGGATGTTCCAGACCGGTATCAACAAAAACCCGCGGAATACGCCTTTCCATTACATGGTCCACCATATGCCCCAGAACTGTAGAATCAATTCCGCCCGAAAAGCTAGTATATACCATGCCATCATAATAATCATACCAGTCTACGATCCGTCTGGCGGAAAGCCTCAGCTTGACCTCATAGGGAAGATATTTCCTCTGTTTGAACTCCCAGTCCTGCAGTTTCAAGTCCTTATCCATGATGTACATACGCTACTCCTTTCTCCTGATAAGGAAACTATAATCAATCTCTTTCTGCAATAAAAAAAGAATGTAGATTCCGACCTCTAACGAAAAAACAGATCCTTTTTCGTATAGATAATCGTTAAACCACATCCTTGCTGTTTCTGCAGCTTCTTCATCATTGCCCACAATCCGACCTTTTTCCAAGCGACATCCCTTTAAGGAAATTATTTCCGCCAAGTCAAATTCCGGAAAAGGAATATCCATTTTCCTGCGATAATGCCTCATGGTCTGTTGCGCCTGCTTCAGATTTTCCAGTACCACTGCAATTTCATCTTCGTCAAAGCACAGACCGTCCTCCACTTCCTCTGCATGGTGCATCGCATCAATCATATAGAGTGTGTATAAAGCATATGCATAGTGATATCCGGCAAAACCATCTACTGGAAAAATGCCGTGTTTGGCCAAAAACGTGTCCTCTTTCCTCATGCAACACCTTTCCCCTTGTCACCTTTCTTTGCAAGCCGTATGAATTCCAACTGATTTGTACCGCGGTATACTTTTTCTTCACCTATAAAAGTGATCTCATTCAGTTTTCCACCAATCCGGAACTTGTCACCATACTTTTTCTGAAGCATTTCCCACTGTTTTGTCCATATGACCATTTCTACAGTATGTTCCTCATAGGAAACCTTTGCCTTAGCACCTCCCCTTGGAAGTGCTCTGAATGGCTCCAAAAAAATGACTTTCATTAGCTTTTCCGCATTGGGACGAGAATTGCCGCAATCTACGCAAACCGCTTTTTTCATTCTGGCAATGCCAAACCTCTTTGCACACCGTTTAAATACATCCTGTACTGCAGAATCCATCGCATTTGCCACAGAAGTAGGCCGGCTGGAGCCTTTTGGATAAATCACATCCGCCGCCCCGCAGGTACTGCGCACAATCGGAATCCTGTCATCATCATACAGGACCAATTTCCCACTGACCACGCAGCTTTCATGATTATCCTTACCAAACCTGCATAACTGTGGCGGATCAGTAAAAAAATTCCAATTCTCCATGCCCACAACTTCATTGAGACGTTCCTCAATCTTTTCGACTGAAACATAGTTCATTTTTGAGGTTGGGTGACATTTCACATACTCCAACGGGAACTCCTCGTTCAGTCTCCTCCATACTTCCTGTATGGCGATACCATTAATTGTCCTTTCCTTCAAAAATTTTCCTCCTTTTATAAAATTTCATAAAAAAAAGCGCCTACAGCTACCTGTAAACGCTTGTTTTTATGATTACACTCCCCTATTATTGATGCACGGATACCTATTACTAGGAATTCATCCAGACCATATCAGCATACGCCGATATATGTAAATAATAAAGAAAGCTGGACTTATTATAATATATAGGAAGAGAAATGTCAAAAAATAACTTTCGCACCTTTTGCATAATGACTAGTGTGAAAGCTGCTATCTACAACTCTCTCAAAAAAAAAATTTTCATAAAAAACCGCTTGATCTATAATATATCTATCAAGCGGTTTTAAATACGCATATACCTCAGATAACTAACAAAACTGCCAAAACTTAATACTCATAATATACAGTCACACTCAATGTTACCGTTGAAACAGGGTATATATTTCCATGTGTTGTATAACCCGAATTTATAATGTAAGCCGTCCATTTACCGTCAGGGTCTTCTCCATTAAATGCATCTATATTAGATACTGTCGTGCTGGAAGTCGGTCCCGATACAGAATATACTGTACCTTTCGGGCTAACCAGATATACTTTATACGGGTCCGTACCGGAGGCTACATTATATGCTATCTTAACGCTCGTAATTGACGCATTATCAGGTGTGCTGCCCGATGAAAAAGTAGACACATTCGATTTCCCGCCGCTATGAGCATTCAGCTTAGTTGTACTTTTACTAAAAAAGCTTGATGCCGCCAACACCGTCATCGAAAACATCATACATACCATGATACACGCCATAGCAACCGTAAACGCTCTTTTTGTTACAACTTTCATAATATTTCTCCCTCCTATAATATATGATTTGAAGTATATGCCATATTAAACAAGTATCTGTATACCCATCGACTAAACGCTGTAATCAATAGATTTACCCGCAAAGGTATTTCCGTTCTGCACGAGTGTATTCTCTATTGATTCTCTTGTAATGTCATCTAATACACCAGAGGGTACTGTTTTACCATATTCCCATGTCGGGTCAACTGCTTTAATCGCTACTACAAACGCCTGCGAGTACGCCTTTCGATACTCACCTAATGTCCATCCAGCAGAAAGTCTATCGTCCTTCTTCATTTGTTTATACATATCTACATAAATTTCCGTCTTTCCTGCGCCATCCGCCATTCCATTTTTGTTTAAATAATTATTTTTCACATATTCAAACATTTTATTTCGGCTACTTTCAGGAACATCAATAATCTTTTTATAACTGTCGCCTGTTTCATCTGTCACAAGCAGACCTGCTAATCCCGTACTCGAATCAACCCATTCCCCTCTTGAGTTGTAGTTTTTCATTAAATTTTTAATAGCTTGAACACATGTAAACATATTACCGTTACAGCCATCCTTTGTCATCTGCTGGATCACTGCTTTATACTGCTTACTATTTGTATCAATACCCGCCGCTTTCAACTGTGACTGTATATTGCTATTGTTTAATTGCGAGAACTGAAACATACCCGGTAAAGTTGAGCCCGTCCTTCCAAACATACTTTGAATATGGAAACCATAATTTGATATATTTGTCATAATACATCCTCCTTGATAAAAAGATTGACATCCTTTTTTGTTAAATCATTGACTAATTATTTATATAATCTGGTCCATACTATAACTTCGATATTAACAGAAAGCTTATCTCTATCAATCAAATAATCTATTTCTACTTACTGTTTTTTTTTTTGAAGTTTCTTACTTTTCATAGTATCAGATTCAAACTAAACTTCAATTATCCCCGCAGAAAATGCACTGATTATGCAGAAAACAGTAACGAGTCCTTTCCGGCAGGTCGATTACAGTCGAACTTTCCCATTTTTCTTTCCATTCTGTACTATAATCTCATGAACAATCCTTTCAGATAGCCTTTATTTCCATGAAACGATTTTCATAAATTCACCCCGCTTTTCCCATCATAATATTTAACTCATTATTTTTCCTTACTAATTCATCATATACTCCAATATCATCAACCACTCCATCCTTTAACACAACAATCTGATCCACTTTATTCAGTATCTCTTTTTTATGCGTTACCACTATCACTGTATTTTCTTTCAGTTTCGTGCTCAACAACCCGTTAATCTGCTGCTCCGAATACACATCTGTGTTTGAAGTGGCCTCATCAAATATAATAATCGGCTTATCATGAACTATAGCCCTTGCAAGGGCTATCTTCTGTTTTTGACCACCTGAAAGCATTGCACCATTCTGCCCTACCACATAATCTAAAGACACCTCTTTTATAAAATCTTCCAATCCACTATCTCGGCAAGCCGCTTCAATTACAGCATCACTCACTGGCTTATACAGACAAATATTATTTCTTATTGTATCATTAAAGAGGTATATTTGCTGGCTTACCACAGATACCATATTTCGGTATGCCAGCAAGGGTAATCCTGAAATCTCATCTCCCCCTAACAATATCTTGCCGCTTGTCGGTTCATACATTCTAGTAAGAAGATTGATAATTGTTGTCTTCCCAGATCCATTACGTCCAATTATCGCTGTTTTACTGCCTTTTTCAAATAAAATGTCAATATCTTTTAAAATATATTTATCTTTTTCATACGAGAAAGTAACCCGCTCCAATTTTAAATCGCTCGGGTATAGAACTCTCTGCTCTCCATCATCTATTTCTTCTTCCAGATCCATAAATGCATAATACCTTCTAGTTGACGGGATAATTCCAGATAAATAGTAGCCTATATTAAGAATTGCAGAAATCGGACCTGTCACATATGCGCTGTATGTAATGAAAGCAAACACACTACCTACCGAAAGCTGCAGATCAAATACCAGATTGGCACCCAACACATATAACAATGTGGAAAGACATTGTACCATAACACTGTCTATAATCATATTCCATTGACTCAACATATTCATCTGCTTTTGTTTTTCAATAATATTATTCTGATTTCCTACAAATTCCTCATGTTTTTTGTCAAATACATTGAATAGCTTAACTTCTCGCACCCCTCCGACAGTATCCCCAAACCATTTCGCATATTCCTGATTACTACTTATAAATTCATCCATAATCTGCTTTTGTTTCTTTGCAAAGTATTTCATCACAATGCACTTAACCGGTATAAATAAAAGTACCAATATTGTCATTCTGATATCTATGATAAATAAGCCAATAATACCACCTGTCATACTAAACGCCTGTGTGATCACAAAAAAAACGCTGCTGTCAGCAATAGTTGTCATCTGACCAATATCTGTATTGATACTGTTCAAAATCTCCGCATAATTCGTGTTATTGAAATAATTTACCCGAAGTTTCATTAAGTGTGTAAAAGACTGTTCAGAAAGGAAATACTGTATCTTAGCGGAAATATCCACACGCTTTTTTTCCTTAATTGTATCTATAAAAGAATTTATGAAATGAATTGCCAAAGATATCAAAACCATCTTGATCAATAGTTTCTTATTACCGCCAATAAATCCATCATCCATGATCCGCCTGCTAATCAGCGGAATACAAAGATTCAACCCTGTAGAAATGAACAGACAACAGATTATTACAACTATAATTTCTCGATATCTATTTAATAATATAAATAGTTTCTTTACAGCTTCCTTATTATCCATCTTTATCCTCCGTCAATTTTGTTTTAATGACATAATATATCTCTTCGACATCCTCCCTATCAATCATTTTGGAAATGTGTTTCTCAACATATTCTTCTCCAAAAGAAAACCTGACCTTAACATTTTCCCCTTCATTGCACAACCTAATCTCTACATCATAATCAGGGTAAACCTCTATAAATTTATCTCTATCCTCTAAAGGTATACACCATATGACCAAATCACATTGTTTATAAAAAATTAGACTTTCTATAAAGTTCTTCCAGACTTCATGATTCGATACAGGCTCCGGCATGTATTCCAATGCATATAATACACATTCCGGTTCCATTCCTATTACACATGCATTGTAACCATCATTCGCAAAAGATCCCCTTAATTCAGTAAGGACATAAAAATCATCTATCGTGGCCTCAACCGCCAAGATTACCATCGGAATGTCAATCCCATTCCCCTGATAACAATTATTCACTATCTGCTGGTATCTAATTTCTCTACTCCAAAAAAAACCCTTCACATCTGCATTACCTATATCTTCTTTCCCAAGATATATTAAATTCTTATTCTTTATATCTAACTTTTTCAGATCAGCCTTTGAAAAAGCTATAACAGTATCTGCCTCATTTGGTATTTCATTAAACTCCCCCTCAATAGTTTCAAAATAATACTTTGCAAAACTCATTTTCCCATTTCCAACTATATAGGCTTTATAAACCCAATCTGGTTCATACATCTCATCAGCCATTTCAACATAGCTTTGTTTTTGGGAATATCTCTTCAAATCTATAATATCAAGCGCATTATTTTCCTTTAATCTATTTGCAATCAAAGCACTTACATACGGCGCCGCATAACTATTGCTTTGTGATGTCTTTACGTCTTCATAATTATATACTCTGACCATATGTTCAGAAGGCACAACCGCATCAATCCCCAACTGCACATAATCCATAAAATGATTTATAGGACTATCCACTGCCGCTACCCCAATCACATTAGTAAAACTAGCTGGATACGATATAACCCCTGAGTTAGCAGTTGCCGCTACAATTATCAGCCCTTTAGCAACATATTCATTTATCAGAGTTTTCAACGCTCCACAATCTCTAAAATCTGACGTTCCTAAACTTAAATTAACCAGCCTTACATGATTTTTTAAACACCATTCTAATGCCGGATAAATACTTTTGATTGCACCAATTCCCTTCTCATCTAAAATCCTTATGCTAATTACCCGACAGTCAGGGCAATATTTCTTTAGTATCATTGCACAATTTGTTCCATGCTGAAAATATTGATGATCCATCTTTGAGGTATCATCTATGCAAATCCCCTGCTCATCAACAGTAATGCTTTTTACTATACCTTTTATATAAATTTCATTGACACCATTATCTATAATTGCAACTTTAACCTCTTTAGCCATAACAAACCTCAAAAAAACTGATTGACATTATATGATGATAATTTTGTAATCATAGCATCAAATGCTTTATTCAGATCCTCTTGATTCAAAAAATCATATAGTCGGTCTACCTTCTCTGTATACTTTTTATTTCCTATTTTAATAAATGTCAATCTTTCACTTTTTAAACTTGTTGGATCCAATAATGTATTTGATAAATGAAAACTTTGAATCTCAAAATTAAATTTATATTTGCAAGTCTGATTTATTTCTTCAAGTTGCTCTATTGTGTAGCTTTTACTATACAACATACTCATTATAACATAGTCCGGTTCGATCGCTTGCGAGACCATGTATGCAGTCATACCAAAATCAAAATAATGTTTCTTGTTTACAGCCATTATACCACCTGGTACTCCAATAACAATCAAATCTGGCTGTTCTTGCTGTTCAATATATTTCACATATTTCCTAAATAACATTATTCTCTCAGTATTATCCATAGGTTCATTCATAAATGACGGATAAGAATGAAATCCAAATAATCCGCTATAAGACTTACTTCCTATTTGACTTACTTTATAGCCATTATTCGCAAAAGCTTTTCTTAATGCAAGCTGCACATGGAATTTTTCCGTATATGGCGTAATGCCCATCACAAAAACTATTGGAACACTTACACTTTGTTTTTCCAATATTGCATGGATATTTTCAACATCTATCTTTTCAATCTCTTCAACATTAACAATTTTTTTCCCACGCTCAATACAATCTTTTATAAATGAATGTGAATAAAATGCATTATCAATAAGTATAAGTACATCAAACAGATTGAAGTCTATACTCCCTATATCGAAAACTGGGATATCACATAAATCGTCAACATTGGAATCTTCTAACACACAAAGTCCTTTTATTTCATAATTCACAGGATCCACACAATCCATAAATGACGCTAATTCCCTATCGCATGGAAATAACATTGCCTTTTCCTTCATTTCTAATTCCTCCAAATCATAATGATTGTGTAAAATCACACCCATGTTCTTTTAACACAATATAATCTTTTAATAGATTTTCAACATAATTACGAACCTTATCACAATTTTTGAGCCTTGTTTCTGCCGTTAGCTTCTCACCATTATCAGCCATTACCCCACATTGATTACAAAAATTAAACGCCCAACATTTTTTACACTTTTCCTCTGTTATCTTCCCTATATTAAGCAAACGCTTGACCGCTTGTTTATCAAATCCATCAAAAATATTTCCGATACACATTTCTTCACAAGTCTCATTCACTCTTTCACAAGGAAACAGTTTCCCATATGCGTTTACAAAAGGTCTTTGCACTCCTGGCAAACATGGTCCCCCAGGATGATTAATTGCCTGCATTACCTGTCGAGATACAGTCCTTTTTTCAATCTTTTCCTCTATATCTGCAAGATTTCGTACAACCAATTTTGAGACTTTATCTCTTGACACGCGTTTCATCAAATACATTAACCCAACAAAATTTTCTCGACAAATTTCTATATAATTAAGTCCATTATTATACACAATTACTTCTTTTCTATTTGTATCATTTACATAATTAGTACTTACAAATATATCTTTAACAAGCGCCTCCTTTTCAAAATACTGTTTAATTGCAGAAAAATCATTCTCATTATCTAATACCGCATTCAGTGTTACACGAGTTAATAAATCAGGCGCAATATTCTTTATTCTATTAATTCTTTCTATTACAATATCATAAGTTCCTCTTTCTCCATCTGCAAATGTTCTATTTTTATCATGGATTTCCCGCGGACCATCAAGACTTATCATCACTGAAAATTTCTCTTTATCAAAATATTTAATAATGTTATCGGAAAGCAATGACGCATTTGTTGTCAAATTAAACATGACTTTCTTTCTCTTAAAAATCTCATGACAATAATCAACACACTTTTTAATTAAATCAATTTCAAGTAAAGGCTCTCCGCCATAAAAGCTAATATTAAGCTCTGATGAATTAGTGCTATGGCTCTTTAAAAAATCCAACGCCGCCTTTGCCATATCCCAATCCATCCTTTTATTATTATGTACTCTATTATGATAACTTCCTGAATAAACACAATATTTACATCTAAAATTACAATTCTGTGTCACTTGTAATGTCAATCTATTTAAACTATTCTCAAGAATATCCTCAACAAATTCTGTCATCGGATGCTCGATTTTTTCTATTCGATTAGCACAGAGCATTCCCATGGTTTTCATATTATCAATCATTAGTATATCTTCGTCATTCAGATCCTCTTTTTCTCCATTACAAGTAAAAAAATTATATATTCTCTCCGTAACTTTGCTTATCATATTTGTATTGATATCAAATAAGTATATATCATTATGTATTTTCAAAAAATGTATAAAGGGCTTATCCATTCTTCACCAAACCTTTCTCTTTTTGCCCAAAAAGCAGATAGCCCTCATAATAGTACGAAGGCTATCTGCACGCTGTAATCTTAAGACGTCATATGGATTACAAGCATCTTGGAGTCATTCTGAATGTTGTTTGCCTGTTCCTGCGTGTAATCTACTGAGTCGCTCGGATTTACCGACTCATTCAGACATCTACACGATGCAAAACACATACAAATACATGCATAAGAAACTAATGTTCCTGCCTCCGTTGCCATTTTCTTGCCTAATTTCTTCATACTATTTCCCTCCTTTCCACAAATATTAATTAGCCTATTATTATAGGATAACTTCGTTGCCAATATGATAATTAATAGCCTGCACAAGGTCCTGAAACTTATCTAATTTAATTTCTATCAGCTCCTTCTCACTAAAATGAATTCCATATTTCGATTCAAGCAAATACACTAGCTTAACCATATCTCTCGGCATCAATCCCGCCAAATACAAACTATCTGTTTTATCAATATTTGCATTGAAATGTTCGAGTATCAACGACTTGAGTTCCTTTTCAACCTGATCTTTCACAAGCAGCATCCTCTCTACAATAATGTACTTTTCCCATAATCTTCTATTATCTGTCTACGTATTCTATCTGATTCCTTAAAATCTATGCGATGTTCCTGTTCTATTTCCGCTCGTCTTAAAGAACTTTCTTCAACAATCCGCATATACTCCATCCTTCGTTTTCTTTTAGCTCTCTGATCTTCTTCAAATTGTCGTATCGTTTCCTCCGTTGGTTCCGATATTACACCCCCACTTGTTATACAGGTATGAGCAATCTCCCCCTCCTCATCCAAAACTATTATATAAGAACATATTCTATGTGGTCTCTTTGTGGCCTCTTTAGCTAAAATGAAATCGTTTACCTTTCCCATTATTTGCTTTGCAAGAGTCGGATCATTTTTCATTTTTTCTTCTAATACAGGCGGCACAACAATTGATTTTTTCCCAAGAGTTGCCCCTGCCCTTGATTGTACTGATCTATCAGTCATTTTGGGTTCTTTTCCAGTTGGTTTCCAATCTAAAATAGATTTATCAATTTTATTGCTAAAAAAATCATCATGTGGAAAATCCAATCTTTCCCATATCCCCTGCGGAATCTGATAAGCATCCAACGTATGATAATACGCTCCCGGAAATCTTGACTGCCACATATCCATAAAACTTTGCCCTGTTTTAACGGTATTTTCTGTTTCTTTAGCAGACAAAATACCGTCAAATCCAACTTTATCATTTTTTGCAAGCGACTCTTTCTGTTGGATTATTTGATTTATATAATAATTGTTAGCGGAATAATCCAGACCTATATTCATATTTCTCCTTTCCACAGTTCCTCTGTCATTCAGAACCGAATCGCTCTCCTAAAGAGGTCCAAGCGAATCATTTTATCATCCATTCTGGATATCTACTAATACATAAAGTCCTACTTTCCCATACGGGCTGCTGTCTATCAATACAACAGCCCGCCCAGGAAGTGCTTATATAACAGATGAATACATATCATTACTGCACAGATTCTATTGTTACTTTTACCTTTTCTTCGGTCTCTTCGGCTGATGCCAAATTGCTGAGCACGCTGATACACTACTAATCGCAGTCCTTTTCACTTCAGCCCGAGCGATTTTTTCCACTCCTTTTAATGCCCTTTCTGCAATCTTTTCCACATTTCTCATTTTACCTTTACCTCCTGTTTTATAATTTTTGCCAAGCACATAAAAAACGAGCACATTATAATGGCTATTGACATATAACTTACATATAACTGATTCATTTTCAACATAATTAAAACTGCAATTATTCCAATTTCAATTAGTACAAGCAATCTGGCAGCCTTTTTTGTTTCCCGCAATTCATTCTTGTCAAGATTAATATTGGGATGATTGACTGTTCCGAAGACTTCGATTACAAGCACAGCAAAAAATAACAATATATACATCATATGAGGGGTTTCTGAGAGTGCCGGAGCTACCCGAACAACCCCAATGTAAGTTATAATTGTCAAAAGATAGCACTGCCAGAACTTATCTGCATGATAACCTCCAGTTCGTTTCCTCAGTGAAAGAAAAAAGGTAAGAAAAGCAACCGTTGGCAGAAACTGCTTAAAGATTACACTGATAATTAGCAATGAACCAATTGCGATTATACGTTCTATCATCATGATTAAAACATATTCGTAATAATCCCGATCACTTTTTTCTATCATCTTTTTTACTTCCATCTGATTCACTAACTTCAATACCATCTCTTCGACCATATTTACAATGCTCCTCCTTCATATTAAGTATAGAAAAAACCTCCAAGATAACAATATGCTCTGCAGAAAATAGTCACTCTTAAGCAGAAAATGATACAATAAGCACACAGGCAAACCGTGATCCGACAAGTATACTAAAGCAGGAGGAACATTCCTACTCCTCCTGCTTTTTCTCTATTCCATATTTATATTAACTATTTCCCGCTTTCTTAATCGGGAATCCTAGGTCGGTATGATAATCGAAAAGAAAAATTCTTGATTCTTATTCTTTATAGCATATGAGCCACCATATTTCTCTATAACTTCTATGATATTTCGTATGCCCACTCCATGTTCTTCCGCTTTTACCAATTTAGTAGTCTGTATTTCCCCATTTTCATAAAGAATCGGGGTATCAAATGTATTTCTAACCCCTATTTTTATCATTCCGTCCTCATCAACAAATTTCAATTTCAATACTCTTCTATCGGTTTCACACTTTTTGCATGCTTCAATTGCATTGTCCAACAAATTTGACAATATTGTAACAATATCTTCATCTTCAATTCTCAGTCTTGATAAATCATTTACCCGTAATACAAAAACAATCTTGTTCTCCTCCGCCTCCTGATACTTGGTATTTAGAATTGCATTGACTATTACATTATTAGTATCAATAGCATCCAGTTCTTTATCCAACCGACTATAAATTCCCTTTACATATTCCTCAACTTTTGTAAATTGATTCTTTTTTACTAGAGCTTCAATACACAATATCTGGTTTTTGTATTCGTGTGTTTTCCTTTTCTGTTTATCATAATTTTCTGAAATGGAACGGTACATTTCTGCCTGATTTTTTGCTTGAATCCGAAAAATCCTACTCTCATACAGCTGCGTTTCTCGATCCACTATATCGTTTATTAAGTAAAACACTACTATATTCATTCCAATCATTCCGAAAGAGCTTGTCAGTATCAATGTAACCTGTTCTGGCGTTTCCACATTGCTAAACACTGAAATCATTGCCGTTATTACAATAATTGTGAATATTGGAAAAATAAGAATTTTGAGCCAGTCTACATCCACAAGGATCTCCGTAGATTTTTCCCGCAACTTTCGTCCAATCACAAGAACACACAAAAATACAATTGCTTTCCCAAGCAGGATAACCAGAATGTTCTCTATACTATACGGTTTGTCTGTTGCTTTATCAGTCAAGCCTAACTCTATGCTAATAAAATATGTTAAATAATCTATTGATAATATCATTGCCTGGTGCAATAACGCCAACACAAATGACTTTTTAAGGCTCATTTTAACATGCCAGAACATAAGTGTCGCATATATTGATATCATTACAATCTGTTTTATTATAAATGAATCTGATAATACCCTCGCAGCTATAAACACACTGCACTCCAAAACAATCAGCTGGGCTATGTTAATCCATCCTTTATAACGCAATTTCCCAAAAATTTCATAAAATATTTTACAGCAAAGTACTTCAAAAAATATTATCAATATTTCTGCCAATAAATCAGACATCTAAACTTCTCCTTGATATAATATAAACTGTTCCTTAACATATGTATATCTTGCCTTTGGTATTACCAGCTCGATCCCTTTTGTTAATATCACCTTATATCTTACAACATTCTTGACATACTTAATATTTACTAAATAACTTTGATGTATCCTGACAAAATCTTTTGCCCCCAGTTTATTTTCTAATGCGTTTAACGTTTCGTACATAGTATAAATTTTTAGATCATCCTCCATAACATGAAACTCCAATTTATGCAGATTACTTTCAATATACAATAACCTTTCCAGCGATATTTCTCTCACGCCCTCCTTAAAATCAAACTCTCGCTTTGCAACCGAATAGTTTAATTTGTCCATAAGGGCGTCTACACATTCATTAACCATACTCTGGAAATCCACATTTCCTTTAAGCAGATACCGAACAACATCAAATCGATACCCTTCCAAGGAATAATTCACATGCGCAGTTACAAATACAATAAGAACTTCCCTGCTTACTTCTCTAATTTTCTCCGCCGCCTTGATGCCATCAATTTTCTCCATATTAATATCTAAAAAAACTGCCGTATACTTTATTACCTCAATTCCTAATTCTATCAATGCTTCACCCGAGCCATATATATCTATTTCAAAAACAAGACCTTTTTCCATCATGTAACCAGAGAGCAACTCTTTTAATTCCTCTGCAAATAAACTCTCATCATCACATATAGCAATTCTGAACATCTATTCAGCTTCCCCTTTCTAAATAGTCCGTTTCCGATATTCTGCACTCTATTTGCTTTATATTTCGACATATACTACAAATTTCTTAAGATTACCATATATTTCAATACATTATCCTATTAACAAAATCAATCATACATTGACATTTTATTTCCCAATGCTATGTTAGTCAACAAAAGTTACAGAAAACAGTGGGTTTTTGCAGAAAACGGAATTGACAAAAGCAAAGAGATTCTTTTTTATTCAGCATCTTCAAATTATTAATAAATGCTACATGAACCCATACAATATGAACCCTTTTTAGTCCATTTCACATTTATTTTTTACAGAAAAAGTGTTATACTCAAATTGGTTTTACGCAATTTCAATAAAGGAGCTATGACGCAACTATGGAAATGACAATTCAAGACCTAAACATTTCTGTCACTTCAAAATCTGCATTAAAGAGTATAGGCTTGACGATGGTTTCACAGCTCGAAGGACAAAATTATATTACTTTGGTAAATAGATTTCCCAAAAATTTTAACATTGAACCCCTAATTCATGAATTAAATTCTTTAGGCTATTTGTTGCCACCGCTCAACGAAATATCTATCTATGACATTCCTATGTCAAAACGACTACATAACTCACTCTTGCGCAATGGCGTAATGTATCTTTCACAGCTTTCTTCTTATCCTAAAGAAGAAATCTTGCATTTTCGGAATCTGGGAGAAAAAACAGCTGCAGAACTGGAACATATCTGCCAAGTGCATAATATTGAAATTCGTTCTATGGCCTCCATAAAAGAATATTTTGATAGGTATCATTTTCCTCCAAAAATGTACTCCTTATTATTTAAATACAATATTTCGCACATTGAAGATTTTAATCATATGACACCCCATGACTTATTTCATATCTGTCAAGAAGATTATTGTCTGACTATGCAGACTTATTTCATTTTAGTTAAAAATGGAATTACTTTTGATATGTGGGAAGATAAATATATTTTTGAAATCCTGCCCGAAAAAGAAACATCTTTTTTATGGAAAAAATATAAGATCTATTTACTCTCACAGTTACCTAATTGCGATGAGCACATATTGAAGCAAAGTCTATCGGCTTCAAACTCATTTTCTTCAGCGATAAAGAATTTATTAGCCAGATAAGCAAGCTCCTTCAACAAATGACAGATCATACCGATCTGTCGTTTCTATTTTAATAATTCATCATATGTTGTTCTCAATACATTCCTAATTGCCCTAAGCTGTGATGCCTGTATATGCTGTATTCCTCTTTCTATTTTCACCAAAGCTTCTCTGGTCAGAGGAACATTTTCCAATTGCATCATTGCAACCATTTCCGTCTGTTTTATCCCTTTTTCTTTTCTGATGCGTCTGATATTCTGTCCAATCAGAATGTCATCCTGCTTTATCTTCTGCTCCATATTGTCACCATACTCCCGAACCCGTTTCGGTCCTTTTAGAGTATTGTATTCAATAGAGGCACTATCAAGGGACTAATATTAGTCCACTTTATGTAAATTTTATTGCAGAAAACGGTCAAAAAATCTATCGTATTATTGCAGATGCCATTTTCTTCCTAAATACACACAACATATACACGGGTCATTTTCTGCCTAAAGCGAACCATTTTCTGTTTGTCATATTGTTGATTTGTCTCTTTATGAGTAAAATGGAAAAGCGAAAGGAGCAAAAATTAATGGAAATGCATATAAATGATTTGGATATATCTGATACCACAAAACACACCCTCCATAAATTAGGATTTACTATGGTTTCAGAACTGGAAGATTATGACTACATTTCTTTGATCCAGAAGCTTTCCTTAAAAGCCCACGATATATATTGTATTATCCAAGAACTTAATACTTCTGGGTTTATTCTTCTTCCAGAAAATGCAATCTCTATTTACGATATACCAATGTCTAAAAGATTATTTCATGTTCTGGAAAGAAACTATATTCTATACTTATCACAATTACCATTATATTCTAAAGAAGAACTTGCACACATGCGTAACCTAGGGACTCATACAATGACTGAATTAGAAACCATATGTCAAGCAAATCATATAGAATTATACTCTATACAAAGTATAAAAGACAATTTATCTCCTTACCATTTCCCTTTTAGTTTAGAACATTACGAAAAACTTTATAAACTTAACATTTCTTCTGTTAATGATTTCAACAATATAACTACGCAAGAACTACACCGCATATGCGGACATTATTATCCTTATACCATGAGATCGTATTACATACTGAAGAATAACAAAGTTACCTTTCAACCGTGGGAAGATCAATATTTATTTGAGATTTTACCCAAAGAAACTGCTCGTATATTAACAAAAAGATATTGCATTAACACCCTTTCAAAACTACGCTCCTATTCTAAAAGATCCATCAAACACATGCCCTCATCAATCTTGTCTATAATAAGGCCACTTGTAGAAGAATAACCCAAAAGAGAAAGTATGCACCATGCCGGCACAGTCCCAACATAGCGCATACTCTTCCAAAATAGTTGTCGCACAACAATATCATTTGCTATACAAAGAAGTTTTATCACTTACACCGCATAACCCTGTTCCCACCTTACTCTTTATTCTCTGTCAGCAATTTCTGCAACTTATCCAGAAAAGATACATAAAACTGCCTTTCCTTCACACGTGCCTGCTGTTCTTCAATGCTTCTTACCTTGTTAGGTTCCAACGGATGGTCAAAATCATATAGAGCCTTTTGAGTAGCTCGTATTGCCGACTCTACAGAATCACCCAAAATATTCGCACTATTTAACGTTCCCCAGTAATTGGCTATAGCCTGCTGTATATACATTTGTGTTATATGTGTCCTTCCATTCTTGGTTTCACCTAATCCGTTTAGACCAATTTCTTTCGTTGTTTCCATCCAGGCATCTTTTACAGATTGTGGGGCATTTGGTCCAGCATTTTGTAGCACGCGTTCTTCAAAATCTGCTGCTGACACACTTTGAAGCTGCTCTTCATCCTTTTCAGCTACATATTGGGCAAATGTAGGAGCTTCACTGCTTTTCTGCCTGTTTTCATATAATCTTATATTTTGCTGGTAATTGGAATTAACCTGCATCTGTTCCCCCTCCGTATGACTTAATGTATATAAAAAGTAGTACTCATTGTATTCCATGGCGAATTTGCTGATTTTGAACTGGCCTTAAATGTTCCAGCTTCAAAACCATAACTGTTCTCATATCTCCAAACGCAAAGCCACCCATCGATTATACGATCATTATCAATGTCAATCGCTTCTTTTGATACCAAAGTCATATTAACATTATTAAAAGTGGCTGACCGTGTCTTTGCATATCCAATTTCTGTAGTTACAACTTCTAGCCAAGTCCCGCCATGATCCAACATTGTACCAACCTGTGCAAATGATCCCGAACGTTCAATAATCTCTGTTCCACCTTTTTCAGAAGTCACGGAATTCACATAGAACTGTGTCAGCGCAGGAGCTGCCGCAAGCGGCTGTACTTCCGCAGCGCTCACAGGAATAACGTTGGCAATCAATAACGCGCCCAGTAACATAATGCTTAATAACTTTTTCATTTTTTTCATTTTTCATTCATCCTTTCTACTATTGTTAAAAATATCTAATCAGCCACACATATCCATATATTGTGTTAATTTCCTTATTATTTATGATATCTGAATACCCCCCTTCTCACACATATAATCATATGCTCAGCTGAATGGTCCGATTTCCAACATATTCACCATTTAACATTATCCGCATATTAATCACAACACCTTTTTGAATCTGTACCTATACATATCAGAATACATATTGCCGGAGTAGTGTGGTGTCAGCCGCGCATCAAGCGCTCCCATATCCACCGCAAAACCGCTGTCCACAACAGAAAACGCCCCGTCTTTAAACTGGAACTGTGACGTGAAATCGGGAATCCCCACATCGCCGCTCACCACGATATTTCCTATGATATTTCTGAGGGCATCCCGCATCTGATCGACCTTAACATT
>ERZ777305.1044-NODE-1044-length-38291-cov-81.062297_pt1 | contig 38291 bp, 32 predicted proteins | sample MGYA00374965_ERZ777305 | MGnify/ENA primary metagenome ERZ777305 (study PRJEB29328, sample SAMD00013331) | mouse gut metagenome | study: EMG produced TPA metagenomics assembly of the Metagenome analysis of fecal microbiota from mouse which was promoted... | reverse complement strand
CAGGTCGGTAAAGCCTATCTAACATAATCTCAGGAAAATTTAAACAGGCTCTTACAATAATCAGTTCCCTTGATGTACCGTAAGTTGCGGGAATGGGAAATTGACACCTTTCTCATTAAAGGTTTCATAAATAGCCTTATTAATATCGAAATATACTCCCCAATAATCTCCATTGTTCACCCATACACGAGCTACCACATTCACACTGCTGGCATCCAGCGCATGAAGAGCTATAAATGGAGCAGGCTCGTTTAGAATACGTGAATCAGCCGCCAATATGTCACGAACAATCTGCTCCACCTTATTATAATCTTCTCCGTAGTCGATGCCGACAATCCATTCCACACGGCGGGTAGTCTGCGTGTTATAGTTGGTCACTACTCCGCTACTCATTGCGCCATTCGGAATATAAATCACTTTATTGTCTCCCGTAGCCAGAATAGTATGGAAGATTTGAATTTCCTTCACTGTCCCCGAAACGCCCTGGCTTTCAATCCAGTCACCTACTTTGTAAGGTTTGAACAGCAGCACAATCAGTCCACCGGCAAAATTCTGCAAGTTACCGGACAGCGCCATACCGACAGCCACACCGGCAGATGCCAACAGAGCCGCAAAGGAAGTAGTTTCGACACCCAGCGCACCGACAACTGAAATGATTAACAGAATAGTCAATGTTATATTTACAAGACTTTTGACAAAGGTCTTAATACTTATATCTACTTTCCGTCTATCCAGAAGACGTCTGATAAATTTGTTAAGCATTGAAATAAGGAAACGTCCTATGATAAAGACGATTACCGCTATCAAGATACGTTCTCCGGCACGGATACCGAAGTCGACCAATTGTTTGGTTATTAACGAGAGTTTGTCCAAGCCTTCAGCATTAGCTATGGTTTGGACAATCAATTTATCTGCGGCCACTTGCACGGAATCCGCCGCCTGTGTTGCCTGAAGTAATAGTAGCATAATTTAGAAATATATTAAAATGAACAAATCGTAGTTTCTCTATTTCAACAAATTACAAAGTTATATTGTTTTTAGCAAATCTAAAAGTTTTTTTTGTTTTACTCCTGCAAAAGCCGTATTTTTGCAACCGATTCACTGGTAGGGGTGCCTTAACATGACGGGCTGAGAACATACCCATAGAATCTGAACCGGGTAATGCCGGCGTAGAGAACTAATTAATAAGCAAGATGAAGAAAATTGGATTGATGGCCATCGCCTTATTAGGCGCAGGCATCACTGTTCATGCACAGACGAGTGCAAAGGATAGCGTGAAAGTCGTAAACCTGCAGGAAGTGCAGGTAGTATCCACCCGTGCCACGGCAAAAACTCCGGTGGCATTCACCAACGTTAAAAAAGAACAAATTAGTAAACAGAACTTCGGACAGGACATTCCTTTCCTTTTATCTACCACCCCTTCCGTATTGACCACCTCGGACGCGGGAGCAGGCGTAGGATATACCACCATCCGTGTACGTGGTACTGATGCTACCCGCATCAATGTCACCGCCAACGGTATCCCGATGAACGACTCCGAAAGCCACGCCATCTTTTGGGTGAACACTCCCGACTTCGCTTCTTCTCTGGAAGATATACAGATTCAACGGGGTGCCGGAACGTCTACCAACGGTTCGGGAGCATTCGGCGCCAGCATCAATATGCGCACCCAGAGTATCTCTTCCAAGCCTTACGCGGAAGTTTCAGGCTCTTACGGTTCATTCAATACGCATAAGGAAACGGTAAAGGTAGGAACCGGCCTGCTTAATAAATATTGGGCATTCGATGCACGCCTCTCGAATATTCAGAGTGATGGTTATCGCGACCGTGCCTCATCGGACTTGAAATCATATTTCGTACAAGGCGGTTATTTCGGTGAGAATACGACGATTAAGTTTATCACTTTCGGTGGAAAAGAAAAGACTTATCATGCTTGGGATGGTATCAGTAAAGAACAGTTGGAAAATGACCGGACATACAATCCGAATGGAGTGATTCTCGACGATAACAAAGGAAAAGGAAATCCCATTGGCTTCTATGACGACCAAATGGATAATTACCGCCAAACGCACTATCAACTTTTGCTTAATCACATTTTCTCTCCGGCATGGAACCTGAATATTGCTTTCCATTATACCAATGGTTTCGGCTATTATCAGGAATACAAAAACGGACGCAGCTTGGAAGAATATGGATTGAAGCCTTTCTATCTCCCGGGCAATAGTGAGCCGCAGAAGAAAACGAATCTTGTCCGCCAAAAGTTAGTGGATAGCAACTTCGGCGGCGGCATCTTCTCACTGAATTATCAGAACGAGAAGCTAAACGCTTCTTTCGGCGGTGGCCTGAACCGATACAGTAACGACCACTATGGAAAAGTGATATGGGTGAAAAACTACACTGAACAGCTCGACCCTGAACATGAATATTATCGTAATACTGGTGGAAAGACGGATGGTAACATTTATCTGAAAGCCAATTATCAGCTAATCGGCGGGTTAAGCGCTTATGCCGACCTGCAATACCGTTATATCCATTATACGATTGATGGAGACAATGATAAATGGGACTTCACCGCAACTCCCGAACGCTTGCAACGGCTAGATGTCAAGGAGAACTTCAGTTTCTTCAATCCGAAAGCCGGACTTTTCTGGCAAATCAATCCCAACCACAGTGCCTATGCGTCTTTTTCTGTGGCACAAAAGGAACCTACCCGTAATAACTATACGGACGGAATGTTCGACAAATATCCCAAAGCGGAAAAGTTGCTGGATTATGAATTAGGATATACCTATCGTAACGAATGGGTTACGGCAGGTGTCAACTTATATTATATGAACTATACCGACCAATTAGTATTAAACGGGAAAACCAATGATATAGGCGAAGCCATGGCGGAAAACGTGAAGGACAGTTACCGAATGGGAATTGAGTTGGCGTTCGGCGCAAAATTCAACGACTGGTTGCGTTGGGACATCAACGGAACATGGAGTAAAAACCGCATTAAAGATTATATGGGTTACGTATATGATGAAAGTCTGGTGAATGGAGAAATCGTTGATAACTTATGGACACAGACAGCTATTAAAGGGGGGAACTCTCCTATCTCTTTCTCTCCTTCTTTTATCGGAAACAGCCTGATTACCCTCGGCAGCAACGGATTGGAAATTTCCCTTCAATCTCAATATGTCAGCCGCCAATATCTCGATAACTTCGGTACAAAAGAAAACTCGCTAGATGCCTATTTTGTCAGCCATCTCAGTGCGTCGTACTCTTTCAAGACCCGTCATACAAAAGGAATTACCATAGGAGCTACCGTTTACAACTTGTTCGATACAAAATATGAAACGAACGGATACTCGCAAAGTGTCGCCCTTTACGAAAACGGAGACAAGACAAAACCTTATGTGACAAAGCACGACCCACGCTTCTATCCGATGGCAGGCACCAATATATTGACACATATTACTTTCCGTTTCTAAACAGGTTTGAATGATGGAAATGAATTTTCTTGAAATATTCGGTACGATTGTCGGTTTAGTCTACCTTTGGTTGGAATATCGGGCAAGTATCTATCTTTGGATAGCGGGGATTATCATGCCTGCTATCTATATCTTCGTATATTATAAAGCAGGATTATACGCTGACTTCGGCATCAATATCTACTATCTGATAGCCGCCGTTTATGGCTGGTTCTTTTGGATGTGGGGGCAACGAAAAGGGAAGCAGACTCAATCTGCCAATGCTGAAACAGGCGATGATAAACCGAAAGCACTCCCTATCGTGCATACACCGTGGAAATGCTATCTTCCACTTCTGCTGATATTCATCGTTGCCTTTATCGGTATTGCCTGGATACTCATTGAATACACGGACAGCAATGTACCATGGCTGGATAGCTTCACCACGGCACTGAGCATTGTCGGCATGTGGATGCTGGCACGCAAATATATCGAACAATGGTTTGCTTGGATACTTGTAGACATCGTTTGTTGCGGACTGTATATTTATAAAGACCTTTATTTTACCTCTGCTTTATACGGACTTTACTCCATTATAGCTATCTTTGGCTACTTCAAATGGAAAAAATTAATGAGCATACAACAATGATAAACGAAGACTATACGCCCGAAGCCGTGATATTGGCTAACGGTGAATATCCTACTCACACTCTTCCCTTGCGAATATTGGAAGAAGCTAAATTCGTAGCTTGTTGTGACGGTGCAGCCAATGAATATATCTCTCGTGGACATACACCGGACGTGATTATCGGTGACGGTGATTCTCTTTCACCGGAATATAAAGAACGTTTCTCTTCTATCGTACACCAGATAGCCGACCAGGAAACGAACGACCAAACCAAAGCTGTTCTCTTTCTGCAAGAGAAAGGATTCCGCAAGATTGCCATTGTCGGAGCTACCGGCAAACGGGAAGACCATACGCTGGGAAATATCAGCCTGCTGATTGACTATATGAAAGAGGGCATGGAAATAAGGACAATTACGGACTACGGTGTATTTATGTCTGTGAACGGTACACAGACATTCGAGTCCCATCCCGGACAACAGATTTCGATTATCAATTTCGGAGCAAAAGGATTAAAGGAGGAAGGATTGGTTTATCCGCTCAGTGACTTCACTAATTGGTGGCAGGGTACGCTTAACGAAGCAATAGCCGATGAGTTTACCATTCATTGTACAGGAGAGTATTTGATATTCCTAGCTTTTGTGTAAACTACATTTAAACGGCAGACTTGTACCAAGCCATTGTCACGGCTGTGCCACCGTGTTGGCACAGCCGTGACACCTCAATGGCACAACCGTGCCAACACGGTGGCACAAACTCATTCCTAAGAAGAAAATTAAAGCGTCAGCAGATACTTCTTGAAGTCCGCAAAGTCTTTTGTCATTTGAAGGCTCTTCTTCTCGCCTTTCATAAATTCCTGCAATTTGGCAGGTATTTCCACCGTTTCACCAATGATACTTTCTACCGTTTCGAGGAACTTGGCAGGATGGGCTGTTTCAAGGAATACACCCGTTTCGCCCGGTTGTAAACCTTCTGCCAATGCACGATAGCCACATGCCCCATGAGGGTCGAGCAGATAATGGTGTTCTTTCCAAGTCTCTTTCACAGTTTCACGGATTTGTTCGTCGGTATAGGTAGTTCCCGAAATCTCGGCGGAGATAGCAGCATGAGAACCTTTATACAAATCGAGTACACGGGCAAAGTTACTCGGGTCGCCTACATCCATGGCGTTAGCGATGGTTGCGATAGACGGACGCGGGCTATATTCGCCTGTTTGCAGATATTGGTAGAATATATCGTTACGGTTGTTGGCAGCAATAAAACGTTTCACAGGCAATCCCATTTTCTTACCGAACAGACCTGCAGTGATATTTCCGAAGTTTCCGCTAGGCACGCAGATTACTGCATTGTCAGCTTTTCCGGCGCGCTTCAACTGGGCGTAAGCATAGAAATAATAAAATGCTTGCGGCAGGAAACGGGCTACATTGATGGAATTGGCAGAAGTCAATGATAGATGTTCATTCAGCTCCTTATCCATGAAAGCAGCTTTTACCAATGCCTGGCAATCATCAAACGTTCCGTCCACTTCGAGGGCGGTGATGTTCTGTCCCAGTGTGGTGAATTGCTTTTCCTGTATTTCGCTGACTTTTCCTTTCGGATAAAGCACATATACATGAATACCGTCCACACCCAGAAAACCGTTAGCCACAGCACTTCCCGTATCACCGGAAGTGGCTACCAGTACATTTACATTCTTCTGACCTTCCTTCTTAATAAAGTATCCCAGCAGACGCGCCATGAAACGACCGCCCACATCTTTGAAGGCTAGTGTCGGTCCGTGGAAAAGTTCGAGTGAGTAGATATTCTCCGCTACTTTCACCAAAGGTACATCGAAACTTAAGGTATCATATACAATCTGTTTCAGAGTATCGGCAGGAACGTCCTCACCAAAGAAAGCATCGGCTACACGATAAGCAATCTCCTGGAAGGACAAGCTTTCAATCGAATCGTAAAAATCTTGTGGAAGCGGTTTGATGGACATAGGCATAAACAGCCCTTTATCGGCAGCAAGTCCTTTCACCACCGCTTCTTGCAGTGAGGCATTAGGCGCTTGTTTATTCGTACTATAATATTTCATGGGATGATATTTTTAGTGCTCACTACAGATTACACAGATTTACACAGATATTTTCTCTATTATTACATAATACAAAAGTCTCTTTTCATTTTAAATCTGTGTAATCTGTAGTGAACATTATTTCATAAATTCTTTAATGAACTCGTCTTCTTTCAACACACCATAACTACCATTGCAGGCAGATACTTCGTCGTAAGTTTGCACCTCGTCCGGCTCAATTCCCGGATACCAGATAAGGAACGGGATAGGATCGGAAGTGTGCGTACGAAGTTCGCAGGGAGTAGGATGGTCAGGCAATACGGCTATTGCTACCGGTTCATCCCAATCTTTCACTGCTTCGTAGATAGGTCCTACGGCACGTTTATCCAAATTCTCGATAGTGAGAAGTTTCAAGTCGATGTCTCCTTCGTGTCCTGCCTCATCGCTGGCTTCGATATGAAGGTAGACAAAGTCATCGATTTTTAAGGCTTCCAATGCAGCAGCCACTTTATTTTCATAATTCGTATTATACAAGCCGGTTGCCCCTTCTACTACAATGCGACGCAATCCGGCATAATAACCGATTCCGTTTATCAGATCGACTGCCGAAATCACCGCACCTTTTTTCACTTGCGGGAAAGTTTCGGAGAAAGTAGTCATCTGCGGACGATAACCGGGGCTCCAGGGCCAAATACTATTGGCGGGGTCTTTACCTTCAGCTATACGTTTCAAGTTCAACGGATGATTCTTCAACAGTTCCTGTGATTTTAGAATCAGGTCGTTAATCAGGTCAGCCGTTTCTTGAGCTTCCGGCACCAATGGTTTCACCATTAGCGGACGGAAAGACTTCAAAGGCACATCGTGCGGTGGAGTACAGTCCAGTTCCTTGTTTCCCCCTTTGATAACCAACAGGTGGCGGTACTGGACTCCCGTATGAAAACGCACGCGGTCGTTGCCCAGTTTCTCTTGCAAGTATTGAATCAATACGTCCGCTTCTTCCGTAGATATATGCCCGGAGGAGTGATTCTTCAGAATCTCTCCTTCCACACAAATCAGGTTACAACGCATTGCCATCTCGCCCGGTTTCAGATCCACGCCGATACTGGCAGCTTCGAGCGGACCACGGCCTTCGTACACTTTCGGAAGATTATATCCCAACACAGACATGTTGGCTACTTCACTACCCGGATGGAAACCTTCTGCCACAGTAATCAGGCGGCCGTTACGTCCCATTCGGGCCAACTGATCCATATATGGCGTCTTTGCATATTGCAGGAGCGTCTTGTCCCCTAATGACTTCACCGGCCAGTCAGCCATTCCGTCTCCCAATATAATGATATGCTTCATAAGGCTTTAAACGTTTGCGATGCTCATGATGTCGGCAAATACTCCGGCAGCCGTTACTCCGGCGCCGGCGCCGTATCCCTGAATCATCATCGGATATTCTTTATAACGTTCTGTAGTAAGCAGGATAATGTTGTTGCTGCCTTCCAAGCCGTAGAACGGGTGGTTGGCGCCTACTTCCTGTAAGCCGACAGAGGCTTTTCCGTTCTCCAGTTTGGCTACGAAACGCCAGTGTTTATTTTCTTTCTCCAATACCTGACGGCGAGCTTCAAAGTCTGCGTCGAGACTTGGAACACGTTTCCAGAAATCTTCCAGAGAACCTTCGAAGAAATCGTTCGGAACAAAGAGGTTCTTTTCTACGTCTTCCTGTTCGATGCGGTATCCGGCTTCACGTGCCAGGATAACCAGTTTACGGATGACGTCTTTTCCGCTCAGGTCGATACGCGGATCCGGTTCGGAGTAGCGTTCTTCCTGTGCCATTTTGATGGTACGGCTGAAAGGAATATCGGCGCTGATTTTATTAAAGATATAGTTCAGTGTGCCTGAAAGCACTGCTTCAATCTTCAGAATCTTATCGCCGCTATGAATCAGGTCGTTGATTGTATTGATAATCGGAAGACCTGCACCTACGTTTGTTTCGAACAGATATTTCACGCCACGTTGGCGGGCAATTGTTTTCAGTTCGCGATAGTTTTCGTAAGCAGAAGAAGCGGCAATCTTGTTGGCTGCTACCACAGAGATATTGTGTTGCAGGAAATCTTTGTAAAGCGATGCAATGTCAGCGCTGGCGGTACAGTCTACAAAGACGGAGTTAAAGATGTTCATTCCGATAATCTCGTCGCGAATGGTTTGCAGGTTACTTTCTTTTCCTTTCTCCAACAGTTCCTGACGGAAATTAGAAAGGTCGAAACCTTCACGGCTGAACATTGCCTTGGCAGCATCAATGACACCTACCACATGGAGTTTCAATCCGTTTTCCATCATAAGTTTCTGCTGTTGGCAACGAATCTGTTCTACGAGGCTGCCACCTACCGTACCGATACCGCAGATAAAGAGGTTCAATACCTGGTATTCGGACAAGAAGAAAGAGTCATGGATGACGTTCAGTGACTTGCGTAAGGATTTGGAATCGACAACAAAAGAGATGTTGGTTTCCGAAGCACCTTGTGCACAAGCGATTACGTTGATACCATTGCGTCCCAACGTACCGAATAGCTTACCTGCGATGCCCGGCGTATGTTTCATATTCTCGCCTACAATAGCAACAGTAGCCAAATCGCTTTCCGCGAGAATCGGCGAAATCTCGCCCATCTCTATTTCTTTGGCAAATTCTTCGTTCAGCACTTCGCAAGCCAGGTCGGCATCGGCATTACGCACACCGATGGAAGTACTGTTTTCCGATGAAGCCTGGGATACGAGAAATACACTGATTCCGTTCTTTGCCAGTGCCTTGAAGATACGGTAGTTGACACCAATTACACCCACCATACCGAGTCCTTGAACAGTAATCAGGCTCGTATCGTTGATGGAAGAAATACCTTTAATGGCTTTGCAATGCGGATTGGAAACTTCCTGTTTGATAATAGTTCCTACTCCGTCCGGATTGAATGTATTCTTTATTATAATAGGTATATTCTTGTGGCATACCGGATAAATAGTCGGCGGATAAACTACTTTCGCACCAAAGTTACAAAGTTCGGTTGCTTCCACGTAAGTCAGTTCGGCAATCGTATAAGCCGTTGAGATGACACGCGGGTCAGCCGTCATGAAGCCGTCCACGTCCGTCCATATTTCCAGGCTGTTAGCATCAAGCGCTGCAGCAATAATGGATGCCGTATAGTCTGAGCCACCACGACCGAGGTTCGTCACATCACCTGAGATTTTATCAGAAGAGATGAATCCGGGCACTAACGCCACTTTCGGAACGGATTTGAAAGCCTCTTTCACTAACTTATGGGTCAGTTCCGCATCCAGTGTATGTTTATTATGTTTCTTTTCAGTCTTGATAAAAGTGCGCGAATCGAACCATTGTGCCCCTTCAATCAGTTCGGCAACGATAATGGACGAAAGACGTTCTCCATAGCTGACAATTGTATCCGATGTCTTCGGTGAAAGGTCTTTAATCAGATAGATTCCCTGGAAAATGTCTTTCAACTCGTTCAGCAGTTCGCCAATCTGACGTTGCAACGAGGTTTGTTTTTCTCCGGCAGGAATCACTTCCTTAATCATTTCCATATGACGGTAAACGATTTCGCGGAACTCGCCTTCATAGGCCGAATCTCCCACTGCCGCCATCTTCGATGTGTTTATCAATTTGTCAGTGATGCCCCCCAATGCGGAAACAACTACAATTACCGGCTCACTTGCCGACTCTACGATTCTCTTTACGCTTAAAATGCTGTTCACGGAACCTACGGACGTTCCGCCGAATTTCATTACTTTCATGAAGATGCTTATTTAAATGCAATGCCCTGTGTATAGTTTTACAGAACGATTGGTTGTTTACGAATAAAATTGAATTTGAATTTTGCCTGTTTATACAAGCGTGAATCACGTAGATACACAAAACTATCCATCAACCCCTAAGGGTCATGGTACACATCGATGTGACTGTATGTGGATAGTACTTCATCATCATAGTCCTGTTTCTACTCTTGTTTTTGATAAGTGTCGCAAAAGTAATAATAAAAACGTTCAATCTATCACTTTTTCCCGTTTTTTTCTGATAAAAAGAATATTCCTCATTCTTTCCGCCTTGTGTTTCCCCTTCACTTTTATGACATTTTGCTATTAATATACCATTTATATTATTATATTTGCGAAAACGAACGCAGAAATCAGCCTATGAACCAGCTAAAAACTTCCGTATTGCTAATATATACCGGTGGAACAATTGGAATGATTGAGAACACCGTGACAGGCGCATTGGAGAGTTTCGATTTCGAGCAACTCCAGAAGCACGTCCCCGAATTGCAAAAATTCAGCTTCCCGATTGATACGTATCAGTTCGACCCGCCTATGGACTCTTCGAACATGGAACCGGATATGTGGCGGAAACTTGTTTCCATTATTCACGAGAACTACGACCGTTATCAGGGATTTGTCATCTTGCATGGCACGGATACGATGGCGTACACTGCATCTGCACTTAGTTTTATGCTGGAAGGGTTAGACAAACCTGTTATCCTCACAGGTTCACAACTTCCCATAGGTGTACTCCGCACGGACGGAAAGGAAAACCTGATGACCAGCATCGAGATTGCCGTCGCACAAAATAAGGAAGGGAAAGCGCTCGTACCGGAAGTATGTATCTTCTTTGAAAACCATCTGATGCGGGGAAACCGCACGACGAAAATGAATGCCGAGAACTTCAATGCGTTCCAGTCTTTCAATTATCCGGTGTTGGCAGAAGCGGGGATTCATATTAAATATAATAATGTACAGATTCACGTAAATGATAAAGAGCGGGAATTGAAGCCTCATTATCTGCTAGATACCAATGTTGTGGTACTGAAACTCTTCCCAGGCATCCAGGAAAATGTGATTGCCGCCATTCTGGAGATTGACGGACTCAAAGCTGTCGTGCTCGAAACGTACGGTTCGGGCAACGCTCCCCGGAAAGAATGGTTTATCCGTCGGCTTTGCCAGGCTAGCGCACGTGGTATCGTGATTGTCAACGTGACACAATGCAACGCGGGGACGGTAGAGATGGAACGTTACGAAACGGGATACCAGTTATTGCAGGCGGGCGTTGTCTCCGGTTATGACAGTACGACAGAATCGGCTGTCACTAAATTAATGTTCCTGTTAGGACATGGATATACACCGGATGAAGTGCGCGACCGGATGAACCGTTCGATGGCGGGAGAGATAACTCTATAGGGGTCATCTATTTCTATTAGGCAGGAATAACTTATTTCTAATAAATTATCCCTATTTTTGTACCCTACAAGAAGAAAGGAATTTCGATGGCAAAAGAGAAAACCGTATATGTATGCAGTAATTGCGGACAGGATTCACCGAAATGGGTGGGTAAATGTCCGTCGTGTGGAGAATGGAATACGTATGTTGAGGAAATCGTACGGAAAGAACCGACCAACCGCCGGCCGGTGTCGGGCATTGAAACACAGAAACCCAAACCACTGGCACTTAGCGATATTGAAGTGGACGACGAGCCACGCATCAATATGCACGATGATGAGTTGAACCGTGTGTTGGGTGGCGGACTTGTGCCGGGTTCTCTTGTCCTGATAGGCGGCGAGCCGGGAATCGGCAAATCCACACTCGTCATGCAGACCGTACTGCACATGCCGGAAAAGAAGATTCTTTATGTGTCCGGTGAAGAAAGCGCGCGCCAACTGAAACTTCGCGCCGACCGCCTTTCCGGTGTTTCCAGCGATTGTCTGATTGTTTGTGAGACTTCGCTCGAACAGATTTATGTGCATATCAAGAATACAAATCCCGATTTAGTGATCATTGACTCTATACAGACTATTTCAACTGAGAGTATCGAATCGTCTCCCGGAAGCATTGCACAAGTCAGAGAGTGTTCGGCATCTATTCTTCGTTTCGCGAAAGAAACGCATACGCCTGTGTTGCTGATCGGACATATCAATAAGGAAGGAAGCATTGCAGGGCCTAAAGTACTGGAGCATATCGTCGACACCGTTCTCCAGTTTGAAGGCGATCAGCATTATATGTATCGTATTCTGCGCAGTATCAAGAATCGTTTCGGCAGTACGGCAGAGCTAGGTATTTATGAAATGCGTCAGGACGGGTTGCGTCAGGTAAGCAATCCATCGGAGCTATTGCTGAGTCAGGACCATGAGGGAATGAGCGGAGTAGCCATCGCTTCCGCTATCGAAGGGATCCGCCCGTTCCTGATTGAGACACAGGCTTTGGTCAGCTCTGCTGTTTATGGAAATCCGCAGCGTTCGGCAACCGGCTTCGATTTAAGAAGAATGAATATGCTGCTGGCTGTACTCGAAAAACGTGTCGGATTCAAACTGGCGCAAAAAGATGTGTTTCTGAATATTGCCGGAGGACTGAAGGTGAATGACCCGGCTATCGACTTGCCGGTTATCAGCGCTATCCTTTCGTCCAATATGGACGCAGCCATTGAACCGGAAGTTTGCATGGCGGGAGAAATCGGACTGTCGGGAGAGATTCGACCAGTGAACAGAATAGAGCAACGTATCGGTGAAGCCGAGAAATTAGGATTCAAACGTTTTCTGTTGCCGAAGTATAATTTACAAGGGATTGACACCAAGAAACTGAAGATCGAGTTAGTTCCGGTGAGAAAGGTGGAAGAAGCGTTCAGAGCTCTATTCGGATAGATTCACCACAGAGGACACTGAGGACACAGAGGAATAATGAACTAAATAATAAGTAATGATACAGGACATTAATGTCTTAACAAATAAAGTTTTAGGATTGGCTTTTGAAGTACATACCCAATTGGGAGCAGGTTTACTTGAAAGTACGTATGAGAGCTGTTTGTTTTACGAATTAAAAGAAAATAATATAAATGTGGAAAGACAAAAGAAACTACCCATAATCTATAAAGGAATTCAATTAGATACAGATTACAGAATAGATTTGTTGATAGACAATCAGCTCATTATAGAACTGAAAAGTGTTGAAGCACTACAACCTGTACATTCTGCACAATTACTAACGTACATGAAACTTAGTAACCTGAAATATGGATTATTACTAAATTTCAACGTACCTCATTTAAAACAAGGAATTAAACGTTTCATTCTATAAAATTAAACTCTGTGACCTCTGTGTCCTCTGTGGTGAAAAAATATGATACAAGAATACCAACTCCGCATACTTCCCGAAATCGCAGCAAACGAACAGAAACTAAAGGAGTATCTTTCTAAAGAAAAAGGTTTGAACCTGCGTGACATCACCGCTACCCGAATCTTGAAACGGAGCATCGATGCACGGCAGCGGACTATCTTTGTCAATCTGAAAGTACGGGCTTATATCCGTGAAATGCCTAAGGATGATGAATACGAGCATACTATATATAATAAGGTAGAGGGAAAGCCGCAAGTGATTGTCGTGGGCGCAGGTCCCGGCGGACTATTTGCAGCCCTACGTCTTATCGAACTTGGTTTGCGCCCGATTATCGTAGAACGCGGAAAAGACGTACGCGAGCGAAAAAAAGATTTGGCGCAAATCAGCAGGGAACACGCGGTTGACCCGGAATCGAATTACAGTTTTGGCGAAGGAGGTGCAGGAGCCTATTCGGACGGAAAACTCTATACCCGGAGCAAAAAGAGAGGGAACATAGATAAAATCTTGAATGTATTCTGCCAGCATGGGGCCTCTACGGCAATATTAGTAGACGCTCATCCGCATATCGGGACAGACAAGTTGCCGCGTGTCATCGAAAATATGCGGAACACCATCATCGAATGTGGCGGTGAAGTGCATTTCCAAACACGAATGGAAGCATTGATTATCGAGAATGAGGAAGTCAAAGGCATCGAAACAAATACAGGAAAAACTTTTCTCGGTCCTGTGATACTGGCAACCGGACATTCGGCAAGAGATGTATATCGTTGGCTGGCGGCAAACAATGTGGCGATTGAAGCGAAAGGCATTGCAGTCGGAGTCCGTCTGGAGCATCCGGCTATGTTGATTGACCAAATACAATATCACCATAAGAACGGAAGAGGAAAGTACCTTCCCGCTGCCGAATACAGTTTCGTCACGCAGGTTGAAGGTAGAGGAGTGTACAGTTTCTGCATGTGTCCCGGCGGTTTCATCGTCCCTGCCGCCAGCGGACCGGAGCAAGTGGTAGTAAACGGTATGTCTCCTTCCAATCGCGGCTCGCGTTGGAGCAACTCGGGAATGGTGGTGGAGATACAACCGGAAGATTTGACAAGCGCAGAGCGGAAAGCGGAGAACGGAGAGTTGACTACGCAACAAACCGAGCAGTTGTTAGCACTTAATCCATCTCTGGGCAATTCCCAACTCTCCATACTCAATACCCAACTTCTTCCCGTCCTTCATTTTCAGGAAGAATTGGAACGTCAGTGTTGGTTGCAAGGCGGCAGAAGGCAGACGGCTCCTGCACAACGCATGCTGGATTTCACCCATAAGAAACTAAGTTATGACTTACCCGAATCGTCATACGCACCGGGACTGATTGCTTCACCGCTTCACTTTTGGATGCCGGAGTTCATCAGCCGGAGGTTATCTCACGGTTTCCAGCAATTCGGACGCAGCAGTCAGGGTTTCCTCACCAATGAAGCGGTGATGATTGGGGTGGAGACACGCACTTCTTCTCCCGTCCGCATCGTACGCGACAAGGAGACGTTGCAACATGTGACTGTCCGCGGACTATTCCCTTGCGGGGAGGGCGCAGGCTACGCCGGAGGAATCGTTTCTGCCGGAGTGGACGGCGAGCGATGTGCGGAAGCGGCAGCACAGTATATCAACCGTTGATCATGACACACAGAGTTATGAATACATCACCCGAAATAGCCATTATAGAACCGAATACCCTCACCTGTCTCGGTCTGAAAGGAATCCTCGAAGAGATGATTCCAATGGCAACGATACGTATCTTCCGGCGTTTCAATGAGCTAATGGACGATACTCCGGATATGTATGCCCATTACTTCATCTCCGCACAGGTCTACGTGGAGCACAATGCCTTCTTCCTTCCGCGAAAACGCAAAACGATTGTGCTGGCAAGCGACAGTCCGCAGTTTCAGCTAAGCGGCGTGCCCGTGCTCAACATTTACGAAGGAGAAGAAGAATTGGTGAAGAGTATCCTAAAACTTCACCAACACGCCCACCACGGCGGCTATCCGATGAAGGACATGCCACCCGTGCCTGCGCAGCAACCTTGTCAGGAACTGCTGTCCGCACGCGAGATTGAAGTGCTCGTGCTCCTCTCCAAAGGACTGATTAATAAAGAGATTGCAGACAAACTGAACATCAGTCTGACCACTGTCATCACTCACAGGAAGAATATCACTGAGAAATTGGGCATCAAGTCCGTCTCAGGACTGACTATCTATGCCGTGATGAACGGATATATCGAGGTAGACCGCATCTGACGGCGACAAGAAATGCACACAGGCCGCCGCCACACAGATTCGTTTAATTGCCCCATGCTATGGCGCTGTATGTCATATCGGTAGCAGTATGGACAGGTGCTTGCCATTCGCCTTGGTTCCAGTCATAATCGGCAACCGTATATGTGCCGTCCTTTTCGGACAATACGGTAAATGTGCCGGGGCGCTCAAAGTTGTGCGACACAGAGATTACCTTACCCCGCAAAACGGCAAACGGCTCTTGCGTCCACCACTCGCTTTGGGGGACGTCCAACAAGTAAAAACGGCTGCCGCCTTTATCGGCAGAATCCGAAACCACATACCCTACCTTCGTGGCAAAAGTATCCCCGCTTTCTGTTGCCGGAAGGCGCACGCTGAAATAAAACGGGATAAGCGCATCGGCCTCTACAGTTTCCTGTACATGAAATCTTGAGGGACTGTAAAGCACAGGCGCCCATTTTCCCTCACCGATTTTTGCCGACAATAGAATAAGCAACCGTTGGTCTTGCGCAAACACTCCGGGATAGTCGCCAAACTGCTCCGCACTCAATCCTTCAGGCAGCGGAGATGCACTACCCATAACAGAACCGGAACCGACATTCATCCGGGTCGGAACGGCATAGTTGCTTTGTTCCAAATCAGCGGAGATATTATCAAGGTAGTAGGAACCCTTTTGATTTCTCACAAAAGCAGAAACCATACTATGTTTTCCGGTAACCAATGCCAATGTACCATAACCAGTGGTATACAACGGCCTCCATTCACCGGTACAGAAATCGAGGAAGAAGGGTTGCTGTATGCCGTGCGCTTTCGAAAGTCCGCACAATCCATAGGTATATACGCAGTTGGCGATGGAATGGAAATCCGACCGTGTGCTGATGTCCCATGCATTTGCTGATGCATTCGCTGTGCCATCCGCCCCTATCCTGTCAATCGTGTGCCGTTGGCTGTCGAGTGCATAGAGCCGGAAATCTTTGGGTGTCTGCCCGTCTGACAGCAATATCTTGCCCATCAACATTCTGTCGCCTTCTCTACGCAAGAATATATCGACACGGGAAGGCGGCATGCGGTAAGGCATACGCACGTCTATCCCATCCGGACGGCTCTCTGCAATCTCGGCAGCGACAGGACCTCGAAATCCTTCGGGAAACATCTGCTCACCGGTGTCCCAACGGAAGTCGTACTCCACACAGTCGTTTGCCTGAAAGCCATTGCCGTAAATATGTACGATATCGCCCGGCCGGAGCGTTTGCCCGGCTTCCGTCACTCCGTAGTCGGTCACTAATTGTATTTGTGATGAATCGTCATCGTTGCCACATGCACTAAAAAGCCCGCAAAGAGAGAGGGTCAGGAGAATGGAGGAAAGAATAGATTTCATAGTTAATTTTATTTAGTGAATTAGTGAATAAGAATAATGGGTTGTAAATATAAGATAACCATGCAGTAAAGTATACGGTAGACGATTGCTTTTTATAAATTATTCACAAAGAATAGCCGGTCCTAATGGAATGAATGTGTCAAGCAGAATCAATGAATGCGTCAAACAGAATCGGAAACAAAAATCGGATGTGACGGAATAGAGCATACAACCGAAATCCTAATAAATGAGGATTGCCCGTTTCTCTTATTTGCCGTTACTTTGCATCCGGTAAATGAACAACAAATGAAGACAAAAAAGATTATGATTGCCCTCATGCTCCTGACAGTGGGGACAGCATGGGCGGAGAATTTCCCAAAAGACTCACTAAAAATAGTAGACATCGAAGAAGTGGTAGTGATTGCCACCCCGAAAGAGAACCGTAAATTGCGTGATCTGCCGATGGCAGCCACTGTTTTATCGCAAGAGAACATGCGTGCCAATCAGGTGAACTCTGTGAAAAAACTGACAGGCATCGTCCCCAATCTGTTTATCCCCGATTATGGTTCCAAACTGACCACTTCCATTTATATCCGCGGAATCGGCTCACGCATCAACACCCCGTCCGTAGGACTTTATGTAGACAATATCCCTTATATTGATAAATCTGCATTCGATTTTAACTATGCTGATATTGAACGTATCGACGTGCTTCGCGGGCCTCAAGCCACTCTCTACGGACGTAACACGATGGGCGGGCTTATCAAAGTGCATACCAAATCCCCCTTCACCTATCAGGGAACCGACATACGCATGGGAGCGGCAACCTACAATGACTACAACATATCGTTGACCCACTATCACCGCCTGTCCGACCGTTTCGCATTCTCTACCGGTGGCTTTTACGAACACACGGGCGGTTTCTTTGAGAATTCGGCACGCGACAATGAGAAGGTAGACAAAAGCAATGCCGGAGGCGGACGTTTCCGGGGTATCTATCTGCCGACATCCAATCTGAAAATAGGTCTGGCACTTAGTTATGAATATAGCGATCAGGGTGGTTATCCTTATTATTACACCGGGATTACTCAAAATGCCATAGACAAAGCTAAAGAAAAAGGCAAAGAACTCACCGAAGACCGGGCTGATTACATCGGAAAGATTTCGTATAATGACCGTAGCAGTTACCGCCGTGGGTTACTCAACACGGGTGTTAATATCGAATATCAAGCTCAAAATTTTATATTAAGTGCTGTCACAGGGTATCAAAACTTGAACGACCGCATGTTTCTCGATCAGGATTTCACAGAAAAAGCAATCTATACACTGGAACAAAAACAGAAGTCTAACACTATTTCTGAAGAAATTGTATTCAAATCGAAGGCAAATAAAAGATACCAATGGGCAACAGGAGTTTTCGGTTTATACCAAACATTGAATACAAAAGGTCCTGTGACATTTTGGGAAGACGGGGTTAAAAATGTTATTGAAGGAAATGTAAACAACATTTTTGATGGCATGAAGCCTTCGGCTCCCAAATTACACTTGGCTGTCAACAACCCTACATTATTGGTAGGCGGAGACTTCAGTACTCCTATTTGGAATGCGGGAGTTTTCCATCAATCGACATTGAATGACCTCTTTGTAAAAGGATTGTCTTTTACTATCGGCTTACGTTTGGATTACGAAAAGATGAGTATGAAGTATACTTCTGTGAGCGACCCCACCGATTTCAACTTCAGCATGAAAATGATGGCTCCTCCCCCAATGCCATCTATGTCGTTAGAAGCTAAAAATCTGCTCGCAAATGCTGGTTATGACGGGAAAATATCAGACGATTATGTTCAGCTTCTCCCCAAATTCGCATTACAATATGAATGGGGAAAAAGAAACAATGTGTATGCAACCGTATCAAAAGGTTATCGTTCTGGCGGCTACAACGTACAAATGTTTTCTGACCTTATCAGTGGAGATTTAAAAAACTCAATGATAGATGCCATAAAAGAGAGTGACGAGTTCTCCAAATTTGCTGCTATGATTGACCAATATGTAGAGAAAGATGAAGTTCCTGAAGTAAAAGAAGCCACTCGCTATAAACCTGAATATTCATGGAACTATGAAGTAGGAAGCCATCTCACTCTTTGGGAAGGTAAACTTTGGGCAGACCTTTCCGCTTTCTACATGGATATGCATGACCAACAAATCTCTCAGTTCGCTGCAAGCGGTTTAGGACGTACAACCCTTAATGCCGGAAAAAGTCGCAGCTATGGTGCAGAAGCCTCTCTCCGTGCCAACCTGACTAATGAACTAAGCCTGAACGTAAGCTACGGATATACTTATGCTACCTTTACAGACTACGTTGAATATGAAAAGGATAAAGAGGGAAAACTTACTATAAAAGATGACTATAACGGCAAATACGTCCCTTTCGTTCCCAAACACACCTTGAATATCGGTGGGGAATATGCCATCACTTGCAGCCCACGCTCCATATTCGACCGTGTAGTATTCCAAGCTAATTATAACGCTGCCGGACGCATCTACTGGACAGAACAGAATGACGTAAGCCAATCTTTCTACGGCACACTGAACTGGAGAACGAATCTCGAAATCGGAGATGCCATGATTAGTTTTTGGGCACGCAATTTCCTGAATAAGGACTACGCAGCTTTCTATTTTGAAACCATGAATAAAGGATTCATGCAGAAAGGACGTCCGATGCAGTTCGGGATAGACCTCCGATGCCGGTTCTAAAATCCCTCAGCCCTCCACGAACATCATAGATGTGACTGCTGTTCATCGATTTCACCTGATTCTTGAAACACCGATAAATAAGGTGATAGCGGGTGAAAGCTAGGAATAAACAAAGGTGAAACCGTTCAATATCGGTTTCACCTTATTTTTCAAAATATTCCTTGAGCTAAAACAAATATCATTATAGCTAATCCCGATATGCTTATAGCTAATCGGAATATGCTTATAGCAAATTCACTGTCAGGTATTAATAGATAAACTGTCAGATATTAACAGTCTGGCCGTCAAGTATTAACTATCTGATGACAATATATTAATAGTTGAGTTACAGCATATATAGATTCAACACGTTGGACATATATAGCCAATACGTTGGAGCTATATACCGGCCACATTGGATCTATATGCCCAACAACCGATATAAACAACTCCAATAGATGAAAGCGATAACAAGGGGCTTCACCTTATTTCACCCCACGCTTTCACCCGTGACCTTCTTATTTACAAGGATTTCAGTTATAAGGTGAAATCGGTGGAACTTACGAATCAAAAGTTGATAGTACTTATACAAATCAGTAGGGAAAAACAAATTCTCATTCATTCCCGTACAACCATAGTCCGTATTTTCTGATAAGCAATACGCTCCGTACCATCCTTTACATAGATGATACCGCAACGCTGAAACCCATGCTTCTCCAAGATATGCTGCATGACCTTATTATCCCGATGTGTATCCACCCGGACATTCGGCATCCGTTGAAAACACCAATCCAGACAAGCTGCCGCCACCCCTTTCCTTGTGCCGTTCGTTGCCAACCGGTGCACTACCCCATAAGGTTCGTCATTCAACCATGCTCCCTCATAAATATGCTGATAAGTAGGGTCATCACCCAATATAAAACAAAAAGTACCTGATATCACTCCTTGTTCATCCGCACAGACAAAGCTATGCCCCTCTTCAATCTCCTGACGAATCAATACTTCAGAAGGATAACCGTCAATCCATTGAGTAGTATTTCCGGTTGCACGCATAAAGGCACGGGCATAGTCATAAATCTCCATCACTAAAGGGAGATCTTTTATTTCGGTAGATCTGATTTCCATCATTTGAAAAGTTATTCAAGAATAAAACAGATAATAAAATTACTCATTGATAGCTCCACAATGGGGGCATACACCTTTTTGCTTCAACTTTTCCCCACAACGCCCACAACGATACTTATACCCAATGTTCCGATGGACTTTCTTCGCAAAAACCAGCATAAAAAAGGCAAGGAACAGATAACCGATATAAATGTGTGTCATCAGGATAAAGAAGAAATAGCAGAAAATACAACAAGACATCAACCCCAACAAATAAAAGATTGCCGCTGCAGGAGTCAACTGACGGAACAAATCATCAAGCACCGCCAATGCGACAATTAAGAACAGCCAGATACTCAGCAAAAAGACTGAAAGAATGAAAGGAACTTTAAAAGGCGACAAGGTGGGATTAAAGTAGAAATGTTCCCATGTTTCCGGTGTAAAAACCTGTATGGACTCATAAATCGTTGCACTGAAAGCCATCAACAAACAGAGAAATAACGGATAAACACTGTCTATATCATTAAAATAGACCATCTGCAACTGCTTTCGACGAAAGGCACGAAACAGATATACACCAACGAATAAAGCGAAGATGATAATGAAATAAGAAGCATGCGTATCACTGAAAAGATGAATGGCCTGCGAAATACTATCAGTCGGCACAAATGACTTCTTGAGTTCTTTTTCACGTATCCAGCCCTGTTCATCCTGTGTATGCGCCAGCTTCACCCAAACACTGTCTACACTATCGGCAGGGTGAACCGCAAACTCTGCCACCACTACCCTATCCCCTTTATTCAACTGAATAAAAGTATCTTTTATCGGAAGACATTCCAAAGAGATGTAATCATCGACTACTTCCAAGTTTGTATTCCATGTATAATGCCGTTCATACAAGTAAGTCAACGAGTCTTTTGTCTTCTTCGACAGTTCTTCCGAATCCAAAGCCGGTGCTTTATAATAACAAGATGAGAGCAAAAGTAAACATAGTAGGAGGTTCATCACTGTTTTCACCACAGAGGACGCAGAGGACACAGAGGATAAAGAGAGTAAAAAGGGTAAAGAGGGTAAAGAGAAAAACTTTCTACACTTTTTCCAAAAAACACTCAAACAGTCTGTATCAGAAGAATGAGTGAAGATGTCACCTCCACCATATCCTCTGTGTCCTCTGCGTCCTCTGTGGTGAAAACTGTGGTGAAAATTGTGAATAATGATTCTCATTGAGCCGCTTTTACTTTCATTTGACAATGCTTGCAATCAAATTCCAGACGGAAACGTTTGCCATCATTTGACACCAGATAATAAGGTTCTTTATAAGGTGAGCGCACCCGCTGATGAATGGGACACCATCCCATGCTATAACGCAAACAATGTTTGCAGAACATCAATACCGCATCTTCTACCGCCGCTTTCTCGTAAGCCATGGCGACACGCTGTACGCCATGCTCTTCATAGAAAGACACCGCACGGCTGTTCATCACATTCCCCAAATAGGTCAATGCCGTTTGCGGAAAAGCATGATCGGTCTGTTTCCACATTGCCAATTCCTGACGATAGTTTATCCGACGGGCAGTTATCAGCTTATCTGTTGCCTGCCGACGGAAGTCCGCCAACACGGAAGCAGGCAGAAACCAGTTTTCTGCAAACGATATTTTTATCTCTTTCGCTTCGAAAGGTGTATTCCCCAATTTGGCAAGCTGTGTTTTCAGATTCTCCGTCTGTGGCGTACGTGCCAATTCCTTTTCGCGGGAAAGGCTCAGCGTGACGCTGTTGTCATCTTCATCGGTCAACGTCAGCGAGAAGCCGAACTCATTATCGGCAAGCAATATGCTTACAGCAATCTTCCTTTCAGCCGACTTCCGTGAAAGCACTCGCTCAAATTCCTGGTCGAAATTACGATATAATGTGGTACGAGGCTTGATGCGAGGCATTTCCTGTGGATATAGTTTGTTGCTGTCCACCCGGTTGATGCGGAATCCCTGTAAACGTCCCTGTTCGTCGATATAGCAAACACCGTCTCCATTGCTAAAGGATTTAAGTCCCGCAACCGTCAGATAATTGCCGCGAATCTCCTTCACAGTCCCCATCTCCTCGCCCAACGACTTGGGAGTGTCGAAAGAGAAAATCTCTTTGTCACGTCCATGCAGGAAATAATGTGTGAATCCGCGACTGAAACTCTTATCCAGTTGCGGCTTAAACTCGAAATTGCACGTACCCGAAGAAGCCCTTACGTATTCCGGACGGCGGGCAAAGATGGCATCCAGCTTCTGACGATAAGCAGCCGTTACATTCTTCACGTAAGAAACGTCTTTCAGCCGCCCTTCTATCTTGAACGAGGAAGCTCCGGCATCCAGCAATTGCTCCAGTTCGTCACTTTGATTCATATCTTTCAGGGAAAGCAGATGTTTGTCTTTAACAATCACTTTCCCGTCCACGTCTACCAGACTAAAAGGCAACCGGCAGAATTGCGCACATTCACCCCGGTTGGCACTGCGACCGAAACAGGCTTGGCTGACGTAGCACTGCCCGCTATAGCTGACACAAAGTGCCCCATGTACGAATACCTCTAAAGGCACTTCCGGACAATTTTCGTGTATCTTCTTTATTTCACGCAACGATAGTTCCCGCGCCAGGACTACTTGCCGGAAACCCGCCTCCCAAAGGAACTTTACTTTTTCCGGTGTACGGTTGTCCATTTGTGTACTGGCATGAAGCGGTATCGGAGGAAGATTCAACTTCGTGATCCCCATATCCTGCACAATTAGCGCGTCTACGCCAATCCGATAAAGTGCATGAATCATCTCCTCCGTCTCTTTCAACTCTTCTTCTTTCAGAATCGTATTGACCGTGACATAAATACGTGCATGATACAAATGGGCATGCTGCACCAATGCTTCAATATCTTCCAATGAGTTCACAGCCGCCGCACGGGCACCGAACTTCGGAGCACCGATATATACTGCATCTGCCCCATGATTGATAGCTTCAATGCCACATTCCAGGTTTTTCGCCGGAGCGAGAAGTTCTATTTTACGCTGCTTTATCATTGAATATCGTTGATATTGTAAGGTGTTTCCTGATAAACGAAGTAGTTCAGCCAATTGGAGAACAATAAATTGGCATGAGCACGCCAACGTACCAACGGGCCTTTTTCAGGATCATTGTCTATATAATAATTGCGGGGCATCTCTATCGGCAAGCCTTTATCGAGATCGCGACGGTATTCCGTGTCCAGTGTCAGCGGAGAATATTCGGAGTGTCCCGTGACAAAGAATTCACGACCGCCCCGTGCCATTGCCATATAGACACCGGCATCTTCCGATTCGGAAAGCAACGTCAGTTCCGGAACTTTCAGAATGTCTTCCCTGCGCACTTCCGTATGACGGCTATGCGGCACATAGAAACAATCATCAAAACCACGGAAGATGGAGTGGAAAGGTTCCAATACCCGATGTTCAAAGATACCGAACATTTTCTCTTTCAACGGATATTTAGAAACTCCATAATGATGATACAATCCGGCCTGCGCAGCCCAGCATATATATAAGGTAGAAGTGACATGCGTACGTGCCCAATCAAAGATTTCCGTAATCTCATCCCAATAGGTCACCTCTTCGAAGTCCATCTGTTCTACAGGAGCTCCGGTGATAATCATACCATCATACTTCTCGTGACGCATCTGGTCGAAATCCGTATAGAATGTTTTCATGTGTTCTATCGGCGTATTCTTTGACGTGTGGCTCTTGATCTTCATAAATGAAATCTCCACCTGAAGAGGTGTATTGGAGAGTAAGCGCACCAAGTCCGTTTCCGTTGTAATTTTCAACGGCATCAGATTCAGAATCACAATCCGTAGCGGACGAATATCCTGTTGCGTAGCGCGGGAAGTATCAATAACAAAAATATTCTCTTCCTTCAAAAGCTCTATCGCAGGTAGTTTATCGGGTAAATTTAAAGGCATAATCGCTATATATTAGTAATTTGAGTGCAAAAATACGAAAAATATAGCAGATTATAGGGAGGTAGCTTATTTAGAAGACGTACAAATTAAGTCAATTTAAACATAGAAGCATAACAACCAATCAATAAAAGCCTTATTTTTGCCGGAGAAATTAGTACTAATAATTTAAATCTTAGAAAAATGGCATACGTAATTAGTGACGATTGTATTGCTTGCGGAACTTGCATTGACGAGTGTCCGGTAGAAGCTATCTCTGAAGGTGATATCTATTCTATCAACCCAGATGTATGTACTGAATGTGGTACTTGTGCAGACGTTTGTCCGTCTGAAGCAATTCATCCGGCTGAATAATACAAGTTACAAAAAGAGTATAGGCTGCTTTCTACGGAAGGCAGCCTTTTTTTATTGCTCTTTCTTCACCACAGATTACACAGATTAATTCACAATCAAACGGATAGAAAAGTTCCTTAAACAAAAAATCACCCTTACTGCATACTGTAGTAAGGATGATTTTATTAATCTTAGATTTTTCAGACAGACAATCTCTTTTCAATCTGTGTCAATCCGTGCAATCTGTGGTGAACTCTTATTTCAACTTAGCCAATGCTTCTTTGATACGACGGATAGCCTCTACGATATTTTCATCGCTTGTAGCATAACTCATACGGATACATTCAGGAGCACCGAAAGAGGCACCACCTACACAAGCCACGTGAGCCTCTTCAAGCAAGTACATTGCCAAATCGTCTGAATCTGCAATCTTACGTTCGCCGTTGCTCTTTCCAAAGAAAGCATCGCATTTCGGAAACAGATAGAAAGCACCTTGCGGAACGTTTACCTCAAATCCCGGAATTTCCTTAGCCAACTTCACAATCAGGTCACGACGGCGTTGGAATGCTTTCTGCATTTCTTTTACCGGTTCTTGTGTTCCTGTATATGCAACTTCAGCCGCTTTTTGAGAAACAGAACAAGGACCTGAAGTGTACTGACCTTGCAACTTGTTGCAAGCTTTTACAATCCATTCCGGTCCGGCAATGAAACCGATTCTCCATCCTGTCATAGCGTAAGCCTTGGATACACCGTTTACAATCACTGTACGTTCCTTCATCTCCGGGAACTGAGCGATACTCTGATGCGCACCGATATAATTGATATGCTCGTAAATCTCGTCAGCGATTACTATCACCTGCGGATGTTTAGCCAATACAGCTGACAATCCTGCCAATTCTTCTTTCGTGTATACAGAACCTGTCGGATTAGACGGAGAACAAAGAATCAATGCTTTCGTCTTCGGGGTGATAGCCGCTTCCAGCTGTTCAGGAGTAATCTTGAAATCTTGTTCGATACCTGCCGAAACAATTACGGGAGTACCTTCTGCCATTTTCACCATTTCCGGGTAGCTTACCCAGTAAGGAGCCGGTACGATGACTTCTTCACCCGGATTTACCAATACAAGAATTGTATTACAAACAGATTGTTTGGCACCGTTGGCACACGAAATTTGAGCAGCTGTATATTCAAGACCGTTTTCTTTTTTCAGTTTCTCAACAATAGCATTGCGCAAAGCCGGATAACCCGGTACCGGAGAGTAACGAGAAAAGTTATCATCTATGGCTTTTTTCGCAGCTTCTTTGATGTGGTCAGGAGTATTAAAATCCGGTTCTCCTACACTTAAGTTAATAACATCAATACCCTGTGCCTTGAGCTCGCTGCTCTTTTGCGACATGGCAAGCGTCGCCGATGGCGACAAGCTGTTCAAGCGATCTGACAATTGATTCATTTTGTATCTATTTTATTATTATTGAGTGAAAATCGTTGCAAAATAAGCGATAACATTTGATATATGAAAACAAATTAATGATTTACTTATTAAAATGCAAAGTATGTCCCATTCTTTCTTTCTTTGTTCGCAAGTATCGTTCATTATACGGATTAGGGACTGTTTCAACAGGTACATTTTCTACTATCTCCAATCCGTATGCTTCCAAGCCAACACGTTTCACCGGATTATTTGTCAAAAGTCTCATTTTGTGTACTCCCAGCTCACGAAGGATTTGTGCGCCTACTCCATAATCGCGTTCGTCGGCAAGGTGTCCCAAACAAATATTAGCGTCAACGGTATCCATACCGTCTTCCTGCAGTTTATAGGCTTTCATCTTTTCCATCAGACCGATGCCGCGTCCTTCCTGATTGAGGTAAATCACCACCCCTTTTCCTTCTTTTTCGATCATTTCCATCGCTTTATGCAGCTGCTCGCCACAGTCACAACGCTGTGAGCCAAGAATATCTCCGGTAGCACAAGAGGAGTGGACGCGTACCAAGATAGGTTCGTCTTCATTCCATGTTCCTTTAAATATAGCCATGTGCTCCAATCCGTTTGATTTCTGGCGGAAAGGTATCAGACGGAACTTTCCGTGTTCGGTAGGCATATCTACTTCTACTCCTTTTTCTACAATGGATTCCTGTTTCAGGCGATAAACGATCAGGTCACGGATAGAAATCAATTTCAATCCGTATTGGTCTGCCATCTGACGGAGTTCGGGCAAACGTGCCATTGTTCCGTCTTCACTCATGATTTCCATCAAGGCACCTGCGGGGTAAAGTCCTGCCAGACGAGCCATATCAATCGTAGCTTCTGTATGTCCGGCACGGCGAAGTACTCCTTTTTCTTGCGCATACAACGGATTGATATGTCCGGGACGCCCGAAAGTAGCCGGTGTAGAAGTCGGATCGGCCAACGCCTGAATAGTAGCGGCACGGTCGGAAGCGGAAACACCTGTTGTGCAGCCTTCCAGTTTGTCGATAGTAACCGTGAAAGGAGTTCCCAACACGGAAGTATTGTCACTTACTTGATGTGGTAAGTCCAACTCCTTGCAACGAGACACTGTGACAGGTGCACAAAGTACGCCACGTGCATGTTTCAACATGAAATTTACTTTTTCGGGAGTTATTTTTTCAGCTGCAATAATCAAGTCGCCTTCGTTTTCGCGGTCTTCATCATCCACTACTATGACAAACTTGCCTTCTTTGAAGTCGGCAATCGCATCTTCTATTCTATCCATTTTAATAGTCTCTTTCATAACACTTATTTATTGATTTTCTGTATGATGAATTGAATTTGTTCATTGTTCTTTATAATCCGTTCCATGTCCTTAGCCAGACGAACGCGGAACGTCCAAATGCGGAAATAGAAAAACAAACCGATAGGGAAAATGACTCCAGTTGCCAGATTCAACCAATATATATGAAACGGGCGCACGTGAGCCGAAACGGAGATAACCGGATAATTGTTTAATGCACCGATCAAAGTGGCAGATTTCGTATTGGACATTTCTTCAACCAACGCTTCCAGCTTTTCATTGATTGCCATCACCTCGTTATCATCCTCACTCGCCATCCATAGCTTAAAGTAATTCGGTGCTTTTTCCAATCGTTTCTTGGCGGCATACGCTTTACACTCTGCCGAGAGTTGTTCCAAATCACCCGTCAGACGTGCGTAATCAGGATCATGGATAATCACTTCTTTCTTAAATATATGGCGCACACTACGAATTCCCACAATCTTTTTAAACCAGTTGATATAGGCATCTGCATTAAGCACCACAGAGTCTTTATTCGATTTATAAGTAAGGAAGATTCCTAATGGAGCAAGGACTGCGCTACTTGTCCACATCCCCATCCAAACAATCCACTTACCGTCGCGGGCCATTTTATATCCTGTATTATCAATGATATAGTAAATGATAAATACCAACACTGACACGATGACCGGCATTCCCAAACCTCCTTTGCGGATAATACCACCCAACGGAGCTCCGATAAAGAAGAACAGCAGACAAGAAAGTGAAATCGTTATCTTCTTATGCCATTCCGTTTTATGTTTTCGAATGGCATAGTCATTATTTTCCATTGTGTATTTCTTGAAGCTAAGATCACTGGACACATTCTCCGCACGGCTGGCGGCGGAAGATATCACCTTCTGTTTCTGCGTCAAGGATGCGGCAGCGTAAAGGCTGTCCACATTATACTCCTGAATATCTGCACTCTCGATTTTGACCGTATCTTCTTTACTCAACCCGTATGAAGGACGGAAATTTCCTTCGGCCACTTCCTGGTAATACTGCCTTCCGATACTGTCTCCCAGCACTTTCATCGAGTCGATGGAAGTCTGCAACATAGCCATGTTCTTGGCACTGGACTGGTTGCTCATGATACTTTCATCCGCCATATTGAAATCGGAATCAAACTCTATCAATGTATGTTTCTCCCTGAATGATTCACGCCGATAAGGCACATTCTGGGATTTCATGCTTTGTGCCTTCAAGTTTTCGAATAAATCACCGCTATACAGATGCAGCCAAAGATGTTGTTTATCCGCCGTCATCTCCAGACGTCCGGAATCCGCATAGATGATATGCGCATTCTCGAATCCGTCTTTCATATTATAAATCAACACATCGTAGAGCATACCGGTTTTCCGGTCTTTCTTCGCGACTTTCAGATTATAATCCTTGATTTCAGAATAGAAAACTCCTTCCGGAATGTCCAACTCCGGAGATTTTTGTTTCATCGAAAGGATTAGAGTTCCCAACTTAGCTTGGGCGATAGGCCCCACTACATTTTGAAAATAGAATGAGACACCGACAAGCCCACAAACGAAGAAAGCAAGCGGACGCATGATTTTAAGGAGAGAAATACCTGCGGCTTTCATCGCGAGCAATTCATAACGCTCACCGAAATTACCGAAAGTAATCAAAGAAGCCAGTAGCACTGCCAATGGCAACGATACTGGCACTAATGTTAACGCGGAATAAAAGAAGAATTGAGCCATTACGCTCATCTCCAATCCCTTTCCGACCAATTCGTCTACATATCTCCACAGGAACTGCATCATAAAGATGAACAGACAGATGAAGAATGTACCAATAAAGAGCATCAAAAAACTCTTTACGATGAATATATCTAATTTCTTTATGCGTAGCATCTTAATAGGTTCGTGCAATTAGGATGCAAAATTAGCACAAAAAAAGGAGCATCGAAAATTTTTAGTTGAAAGTTAACTAAAAACCACAAGTTCTTCTTAATTTAGCTACCTGTGACTCCCATAATTCTTTCATATCGCCTACCTCGTCCGGCTCTGCGAAATCGGTAATTTCTAATACATAGTCACTTGTCAACTCATTATACGTCATCTTGATTTCGAAGAAATCGCGTTCGTTCTCATCATCCAGCCAACGAAAACGGATGAAAGAAAAAGTACGAATAGCTGTAATCTCAGCTTTTCTCATTTCGGTCTTCCCCCAATGGAACTCTACTATTTTATCGTCAGAAATAACTTTGTCGGCAAACCAATCCTCCAACCCAGTCGGTGTACTTATAGCTGACCAAAGAATATTTTTAGACGTTGCATTCAGCAAATACTCTAAATGAATCTTTTCCTTTTTCATAGCAATTTCGAATTATTTTACGTGTACCAAGATAAATACTTTTTTCTAAATACATCGCATAAATCAGACACTTTATTTTATTATTCTCTCATTATCGGGCCTCAAGTTCCCTGTTTATAGAGAAAATAGATGCCCTTCTTACAGAAAAAACACAAAAAAGTTATGAATTGTTTTGGAGATTATAAAAAAACATCTATCTTTGCACCCGCAATCGAGAAACGATGGCGGGATAGCTCAGCTGGTTAGAGCGCATGATTCATAATCATGAGGTCCCCGGTTCAATCCCGGGTCCCGCTACTTGATAAGAATAAGGCATTTGAGAGGCTTCCACTCTTGGGTGCCTTTTTCTTTTTTAGCTCCGGTTTGCGCTATGGTTTGCGCCAGCGTCAAATTCAATGTAACATGGTTCAACAAATTTTATCTCTACAAAGATACTATTTTACTTTCAAATTTTAATTGAAAAGATTAATAATACAATTGCACGACATTGCTATTCTATAAAAAAAATAGCAAATGAATTACTTCAAATGCTGTTTTCCAATATGCTTTTTATTATTCCATAGTTATTAAAGCTGCTAAATCGTAAAATTCACCAAGATTCTTCGCATAATATTCTCCCTTTACAGTAGCCATTTTATTGGGATATGGTATTATACCAACTCGTTCTAAATCTAATCTATCTGCATCAAAGCAAGTATCAATAGTTGAGTTACCTGTTCGCAATGTTGTAGTATGAAGTTCACAAGCCTTAGACAATAACTCTAATTCATTATCGGTTAGTTCTTTTAGTAATGTATGCCTAATCCCATTAATCATATTAGCGGCTCTTTTCCCATGTTCAACGTCATAACCATTGTCTATTCTGCATTTGTCATGCAGATAAGCAAACAACCTAACAACCGTAATATTTACTTCTGATGTGGCAAGTATTATTCCATTACGTTCCACTCTTTGCCAATGTGATAAACCATGAGTTTCCCCAAGTTCCCAATCTTTTAAAGCAAATTGTTTGATTGCTTCTATATCTAAAGAAGCTAACTCTTGCATAACCAACCTTTCTTTAAATTCTGAAAGATGATTACTATGATTATCCTTTCTTCTATGAAACCACTTAAACATATAATTATGTTCTAATTCCGTATCGTTAGTTAGATTGTACACTATTTGAATTTTTTCAAATGCTATCCTCTTTTTCAAATTTACTATATATACTTCATTAATGAAAGCTGCATAAACTGATTTATTGCCATTATATCATTAGGGTGCTGAATAATTTGTGCCAATATGGTTTTCAAGCAAACTATTTTCATTGCACTATATTCTTCTTCGGGTACTCCTAACCAATCTACTTCATTTTCTGAAATGAATTTCCAAATACGCCATATTTCACAAATGTAAATTGAGTATTGTTTCGATTCCATTAGTTCTTGTAATGGCTTAATTGCTAATGCGGGTGTTGAATAATAGTTTGAATAATATGCACCTAAAGTATAAAGGCACTTTTTATTGAAATCAGGAATATCATCAATCAAAGGTTTAACCGCATTATTCTTTATTTGCTTTTCTACCTCAACAATAGAGCCAGTTACAACACTGTCATAAATTTGACACATATCATCTGTCACATGAAAACACTCTATGATTTTTTTTGCAAATGTATCATGTGTAGTAACAATCCTTTTGGTACTTTCAGAATCAGAGAATGTATCTTTTGAAAGTATTGATAAGATGACTTTTTTATAATTTTGCGCATATTCTCTTATAGTATCATTAGATATAATTGAGCAATCGAGTTTATTTACAATTTCTTTTAGATTCCAATCAAAACATTCTGCTAAATTAAAATCATGGTCTAGACTATAAAGTATAATAGCACTATTGTATAAATCCAATAACTCTTTTATTAATGGTGTATCGGGAAAATCTTTAGGCTTCAATCCCATATCTATATCCGAAAGAGTGGTGAATTTCCTATCTGTTCCAGGTTGTCCTATTGTAATCAAATTGAATTGATAGGAAGTCGATTTATTTATTTGTTTATATTTTTTATAATAACTTTCTCTATGTCCATTATAACAATTAAGAATAATCGTCTTATTGATAGAATCAAATTCTGCATGAGATTCTATTTTATTAAATGGTTCAACGATTAATCGTTTCGCTTCATTGTTGGTTATCTTGTAAACATCATAGGTATTGCAATATCTTGTACCACATCTCCAGTTATTGATAATTAATTCTTCTTCTCCGTCAAAATCCACATCAGAGAAAAAGAATGGTGAGTTATGACTCAAATATTCATTTTTTGATTTAGGCAAATAGTCCAATTCTAATATCATATTATCTCTAACTTCTTGTTCGTTTACATAATAAAGAACACTGTCAGAAAAGCTTTCATTGTAAATATAGAATCTGTTATCTTCCTTTTCAAAATACAATAGTGCATTTCCCCATATTTCAGTCTCCCTCTCTTTATCATAAGTATAGTTATACGGCAAACACATAACAGTTACATCATAGCCATTTACAGGTTGCCTGTACTTTATAAAAACACGTGGCTCATAGCATTCAACATCGTCATCGTACAATGTGTTATATAAAGATTTTGCACATTTCATAAAGTTTGCTGCTGCTAACGAATCTTTCATCTCTTGTTCACTTGCTTGTCTTTTCCTATCACAAGATTGAATAGGACATAAGAACATTATCAATATAAAATACAAGATTTTCTTCATTACTTTATTTGGATTTTACTAGTAAAGAATTCCCAATACAAGAAATATTAACAATTAATGTATCATTCTTATATTGGGAATTTACTCCATAAACATAATCACCACTCCTTTAATGGAGAAGTGTTATATATTGAACTCTCAAATTCAGTATATGAGCTAGGTAGATTATATCTATTCTCAATTACAGACAACACTGAGTTGAAATCTTCAATTTCTTGCACAGTTGGTAGTTGACAATAATTCAGTATAGCATATAGTAACTTCCTAAATTCAATTTGATATTCTTTGTCTAAATTGCTTAACTGCTGAAAGTTTGCAAATCCATTCGCCATAGCAGGGGATAAACATTCCTGTGCATCAATAATAGACAGATGAAGTATATCTTGCCCCCATCTAATCAAGCAATATTTATGATTATCATTCAATTCTTTCTTATTGTGAATAGCAACATCAAAAACTGTCCTAAATGCTGCTTTCCGTTGTTCTAATGTTGGCATACTTAAATATTTAGAGAAAATTTTCTTCCAGTTTTTCTTTCTACGTCTCTTATAAACAGGATAAAACCCACTAAAGAATCTCTTCCAGATACCATTTGTCCATCTATCACTACTCTTGTTGAATCGAATAGTCCATTACTATTCATTTGATATAATCTATTAACTTGATTACTCATCTGGGAAATATATTCATCAGCAACAGATGTTACTCTTTGTGCTGAATTTAATTCATTTATTAAATATCCCATTGTATCGTAAGTAGCAATGAGTAAATCTTTAAACTCATTGTCATTTTGTGAATTAAACCATCCCATAATTCAATTATATTTTTAAATTATCAACTTATTATTTTCTTCCTATGCGCCAAAAGATGAACTTCAAAACTATTGTTAGGACTATTGCTAATAATATTATTCCAATTGTTTCCATTACTATAAAGTATTTCCATTAGACATTATAATAGCATTGGCTATTCTTAATAATTTATAATCATCAGCCATACCATATCTTAAATTTACTTTCTCATTCCATATTTTTAAAGCTATCAATGCTCCCATAGTTGTAGTCATTTGGTCGAATTTGAAAAATAATGACCAATTACTTGTTGCAACCATTGAAAAGTCTTCTGCGCCAGGTGCTTGACCTCCGTGTATGGACATACCCTCTAACTTAGCAAGAATGGATGAACTTGAAATCTTTTTATATAGCGTATCATATTTGTTACGTCCTTTTTTTTCAATAAAAGCGTTCTGCTTTTGTATATAATACAAATTGAACATAGCTGATATCATATTTTATTATAACCAAATGCCTATATCAATACCTGTTTGTATTAACACACCCTTAGCTTCATTATTTAATCTAGCGGTAAATAACTGCAAGGGAATTTCACTCCCATCATACCATTTAACCGTTATTGAATTATATAAATTATAGTCAGTTCTCCCATTAGGTTTTAACAATCGTTCTAAAGTCCTAACTTCATTCTGCAATACCGATGCAAGACCTCTTACCATAGGTGTAACTTGACCATTAGAAGAAGCATATTCTTGTTCTATTTGCCCTATACCTGTACTTATTTTTAATGCACAAGATTGAATCTCTGCTTTACTATTATTTCCAAAATTAAAGAATCCCATATCTAATTATTTATCTGTTAGTAAATCAAAATATAAGCTGCTCAAAAAATGAGTTGGCTACTTAAAAGATAGTAGCAAAAGTTGTTTCTTAATGTCTGATCCGTAGTTATATATCGTTTTATCTACCCTGTTTCCTTCAGATACTATTAAAAATTAAAAGGCGTGGAAACTATTGAATATTATCTAATCTGAGGCTCTCGACTGCCCATCTCCAAATAATAAACAATAGCCCACGCCAAACGATATATAGACTATCTTAACAAGATAGGTATATAACATTGACGTGAGCGTTCTTGCCTATTATTCTTGGAGATTGAAATTGTCGAGATTTCAGATTAAGAATAATATTTAAAACGCTCTTCGTTAACTAATATGTCCTTTCAGACCTAACACATTAGGTATCTGAAATTGCCACAAAGTTACGAAAAGCATTTGTAATAACAAGAACTATTGTTTATTAAAAGTTGAAAGCTGTCTCTTCTTAGTAAATCCAAGTAGGTAGAAAATTTGTGATTGCCTATATAAGAGCAAAATTTTAAAATTTTCTACCCAACTGATAATTTATACCTATGGCTTTATAAACTGATTTTTTATCCGTTGAACGGTTGAAATACCAATACTTTGTAGCTTAGCTATATTTCTGATTGAATAGCCTTTTCTTAGTAAAGCAATGACTTCTTTATATTCCTCTTTCTTCTTATCATCCGTTTTGGTTGAACCTGTCTTTCTGCCAAGTTTACCACCTTTGGCAATATAATTTGCCCTACCACTATTCAAACGGTATTCCATTCTCGTTTACTGTCATTGTAGTAATTGTTTCCATTTTTTTCTTTATTTTTTTATTAATAACTAAGTTTTAAGTAATCATCAACTTGGCGCCTTATCGTTTTCGATTACAGTGCAAACTTACGGAGAAATGGTAACCTGTAGAATAAAGAAGAAAACATAAAGAAATCCCTTTTTTTATGTCTAATTCTTTATGTGAGCTCGCAATACACAACATATTAAATATCAGCAAAATGCAGATAAAAAAAAATAGCCCTGCAATATAAATGCAAGGCTAATATTTTTTTATTTATATGTTTTACCAATATGATTTTAAATATTCAACTGGATTATTGGGAGATGTTTTACACATAGGGATTTTCCACCAATTTGGACGAACTTCATATTTTTGTAAGTTCCTGATTGTAGCCCGCAAATTCAATATGTCATTTTTAGGACTGTCCTCATCAATCAGTTTGAGATATTTCAGTAACCCAAGAATGAAATTTCCCTCGTTATCTGTTAATCCTTTACCTTTGGCTGCAAATGATGAGTGGCGTAGTAGGTTATATATACTAAGAGTTATCGTATCAAGTATCGCATTTTCGCGCTTCCTCCCTCTTTTACCTATACTGGGATAATCTTTATCCAACTCCGTTTCCGCTTCTTCCAAAGTTGAAACTCCTAAATATTTATCAAGATATGGAGTTATCATATTGAGAAACCAACTATCATCATTCGTAAGTTCTATTTTCTGTTTGTTATATTCAATCGTGACAATATTACTCTTGGTCTTTTTCTTCTCATGAAACATCTTGTAAAGACGTAGCATATCCGGTCTGACAGAATAACTATACTTTAGTTGCGTTGGGTCAGCAATATAATCCTCAAAATCAAAATAGCCATTGGTCTGTGTATATTTATAGTAGATACTTACAATAAGAAGAATAGCGTAAAATACATCTTGGTCTTGCTGTTCATAGGCTTCGTCCTCATTTTTATTGTATGTATTCCACAATGTTTCAATATACTCGGCTTTAAAATTACCACTTTCAAGGACTAAATTCTTTCCCACAGTCATACTAAATTCATATTTGTCCTCATCTGTCCCGCAATTAGGATAGGGAATCTCCTGCTCTTCCTTCTTTATTGACAAGTACAAATCCTGTATTTCCATTGGGAACTTATTACCCAAAAGATATACATCAGATATATAGTCCAGTTCATTATGAAACATTGAACGGCTGAGTCCCACTTCACTATTCAGCCATGATTCGATTCGTTTTATCGTATTGATTGGTATTATCTGATATTCCATATTTTCAAACTTTGTCACAAAAATAAAAAATGTCGCTTCACCATAAAAGCAAAGCGACATTTTATTTTAAAGAAGATTCTTCATTGCTTCATCTATCTGCTCATTTTCAAAGCTATCAAGATAATACTGTGTCGTTGACAAATTTGTATGTCCCAATGATTCACTTATCAATGCGATGTTTACACCAGAACGTTTTAATACCGTTGCAAATGAATGACGTGCAACATAGGTTGTCAGCGGAATACTAATATCCAAATGAGCCCCTATCTTTTTAAGAGCTTTATTCATGCCTTTTATCACTTTTCTAATCCTGTCATATTGCTGTTGTTCAGTAATATGAAAATTACGGTCTAATATTGGGAAAACATAATCATTCAGTTGTGAGTTTGGTTTCCTATATTTATCTACAATTTGTACAGCTTGAGGTAAAAGTTGAAATGTAATAGGCTGCTTTGTCTTATGTCGTACAAAGCATATTCGATTATTCACAATATCTGAATACTTCAAATATGCTATATCAATCATATTCATACCACAACCAAGATAACTAAAAGAAAATAAGTCTTTAGTCAAATAAAGTAATGGACTATAATAAGTTGTTATCTCCATTAAATCAACATTCATTATTTTATGTATTTCAGCCTTAGTAATTGCCCTCTTACATTTACCCTTGCGATAATGAGATATTTTGAATTTTACAAAAGGATAATACTTCTCGTTCACCACATTATCTTCTATTGCTTTATTATAAACAGCACGTAATTCTCTCATTCGTATTCCAATCGTATTATCAGAATTACCACGTTTACGAAGATAAAGTTCATAACGCTTTAACCAATTTACATCAATATCCGTGAAAGGTATATCCAAGTTACCTGCGAATCTCAATACAGAATTATAACAACTAATGTAAGCTTTGGCATTACCTAACCGTTTCTCGGCAGTCATATACTGTATGATGTATTGAATATAATCTCCCACATTCTGTTTATTACAACTTCGTTCCACGTATTCAGCCAAGGATTGTGGAGTAAAGTCTTTACCAAGTGTTTTCAGCTCAAACATCATATTGACATATTCTTGTCTCGTTTGATTCATGATATTCAATAACTGTTCACGATTGGGATAGTTTCTTTTAGGTTCTTCCTTATCAAAATTCCAACAAGAAGCTTTGATTGAAATTCCCAAAGATTTAAAGTAACGTAACTTACCTTGGCTAATTCTCAACATTAACGGATGTTCTCCATTAGCTAAAACTTTTGATTTAAAACAAATAATGCCTATATTAGCATCCATAACGTAACATATTATTGTCACATTTTGGTTTGCGCTACGGTTTACACCGATAAGCAAATAGGAGATATTTTAGAAGTCAGATACAAGATTTAGCAAAAGCCAAAATCTCCATAAATGACTCATATTCAGTAGCTCTGCTGGTAGCTTTCAAAGGCGTCAGCCTTTGGAAGACGCAGATTCATAATCATGAGGTCCCCGGTTCAATCCCGGGTCCCGCTACTTGATAAGAATAAGGCATTTGAGAGGCTTCCACTCTTGGGTGCCTTTTTCTTTTATACATCAATTGGTGGCAGGTGACGCCAGCTCAGTCTGAAATCGGCTCAGTCTGAAACCTTGGGGGATTGCGTTAAAATTCTTATTTTTGCATCATGA